>Ga0255763_1000282_pt1 | contig 55347 bp, 29 predicted proteins | sample 041ome_2_FD_179963 | JGI IMG/M metagenome (GOLD analysis project Ga0255763, IMG submission 179963) | Coastal salt marsh microbial communities from the Groves Creek Marsh, Skidaway Island, Georgia - 041406US metaG (version 2) | ecosystem: Environmental > Aquatic > Marine > Intertidal zone > Salt...
CGCTGTCGTTGTGCGTCGTCGCAAAGCTCGTCTCTTCCATCTCGACTTCGTAAAAACCACCACCGTTGCTCATATATATTAACGTATATATATATCTGTGCGCTCGCGTGACCCTCCCACTCTTCGCTTTTCTCTCTCTCTCTCGCGCGCTGTAAACGTGTTTTTGTATTAAAGCTCCGTTCTTATCTTCTCAAATCGCGCGCGCGCAAAAATTTCTATGACGAGTGACGAAGCTTTTTTGCTCTTTGAAAAGCTTTCGAAACAGATGATGATCGATGCGTGTTTTATCTCTTTTTTTTTTTCTTTTGCCACAAAACAGCAAACAGCCAAGAAAGAAAGGGTCGATCGATCGATCGATCGATCGAAGGAAGCGAAAGGCACCTTTTCTCTTCCTCTCTCCTCCTCATTTCATTTCTTTTTGCGAGATTTTCGCGCGAGAGAGAGTAACGAACGATATCATCAAATCGATGACGTTTACCTCTTCTTCTGCTTTTCCCGCCACCACGATCGCGACAAAAACGATCGCGACGAGAAACGCCGCTCAGAGGGAGAAGAAGAGATGGTCTCTGCACAGAGCGAATTTGTTCGGTAAACCAAACACGGGGGAGACGGCGACGAAGGAAAGTTTACAGTACGAATTAGAAAAAGCGAATGAATGGAGAGAAGAACTGGTAGCGGAGTTGAGCTCAGCGAAAAAGGAGAGAGACGAGGCGGTGGAGAGTTTAGATTTGTACAAGAGACGATTGAAAGAAGCGGAGAAGGACGTCTTCAAGTTGGAGAAACTGACGCAAGAGCAGGAGCAAAAGTTTAACGCGTTTGAAATTGTTGTCAAGAATCAGATTAAATTGTTGGAAGGCATGGTGAAGGAACGAGACGAGATGTTGGCGAAGTCGCAGCCACCACCACCACCTTAGAGAAGAACTGAAGCGAACGGGAACGTTTTGTTTCTTGTATTTTACTGCTGCTAGTTTTGCGCTGCTGTTGTATTATTAAAAAACATTTAATCAAAGCGTGTTCTACTACGTACTACGACGACTTTTAAAAAAATCATCTGGGATCGCTCTTTCTGTTGTGATCATCAACCGTCACATCTTCTCCTTCGCTGTCCTTCTTATTTTGATTCTTCTTTTTCTTAGCGTTGTCAACGAACAAATCTTCGCGGAATATCGCTCCGATCAACGCTTTGCTCTTCTCGTCGACGATGGCGATCGGTACCTCGTTGGGATTCTCGAAGCACGCCAAAGCAACTTCGCCAATCGTGGACGCTTTCAGAGTTGCGGTGACGAGGAGCGACGCGTTCATCAGCGTCTCCGCAGACGCGAACTCCTCGTCTTCTCCTCCTTTCTTCCTGTTTCGTTCTAAGATGCCGATGGGTTCGCCAAAACCGTCTAAAACGAGCACGTCTTTCTCGCACTTTGCGTTTTCGTTCGCTTGCTCTAAAACTAACCGACCCGAGTCCATGCGCCGGGCTAACATGCTCATTTCAACCAACTCCTCGCAGGAATACACGCGCAAAGCGTCTGATTCGTTCGCCTCTTCGATGGAATCGTTCGGATTCAAACCAGCTTTGAACGCTAACGGAGATACATTTCCGAATTCGATGGCTTTTTCGTACCCTTCTTTCGGAGGCGGTTTCGGGAACTGGCCTTCCCCGGTTTCCTGATCAAACTCGTCGTAACTCCAAGCGCCGTCGAGTAAACTCAACGCTCTCGCGACGTTCCTCGCTTTTGGGACGTTCTTCGGCGACACATCTTTTTCTTCCATCTCGTTTTCAACGAACAAAGCCACTAAGACTTTCTCGCTCGCTTCTCTCAATACCTTTGCGGCTTCCGTTTCGCCGGCGTTTTGCGCGCGAAAGATGGCATCTCTCGCCCCTTCGACATCGTTCGCCGCCGCGAACGCCTCCGATTCGTATAAAGCTGCCTCTGCTCTCAACAACGCGTTGTCTTTAGGATGCTTGCGAAGCATTTCGGAGAGTCTTCTCACGCCATCGACGTCGCCTTCGTTTGCCGCGTGTCGCATGACTAAAAAGTACGAGTTTGGTGAAACCGCGAAGGAGGAATTCCCGGCACCTTTCTTCGATGATTTCTTCGTTCGAGACGAGGAAGGTCCGTCGTTTTGCGCGTGCTCGAGAACTTCTATCGCGTAGTTCGTTTCGCCTCTGCGCAGAAACGCGGAAACGAACGCTCCGTACGCGATTTTATTCCTTCTTGGAATTTCCGTGTACTCCCGAAACAGTCGCTTCAGCGTTTCCACGTCGCAGGCGTAATCCGATCCTAAAATTCCTCGAGCGGCTTGCGTTTCTCCAGCCGCACACGTCGCATACGAAATTGAATCTGGTTTCAAACCGTTTTCCTTTGCTTTTTCTAACATATCTCTCGCCCAGTCTGGCCGCCCACCTTTGACGCACGCGGACATGAGGATGTTATGCGCCAACAGACTGTTCTTTGTTCCTTTTTCGTTCGTCGTCAGCATTTCCTCAAACGCGCTCAACGCTTTCAAAGGTTCCGAACTTCTCGAGTGTGCCTTCAAAAGAGAGCACCACGCGCGTTCAAAATCGTCCGGACGTTTTACTCGACCTTCCCAGGATAATATTTCGTTTTTCGTATCGACGGCGCGGCGAACGTCTCCACATTCTGCGCAGGCGTCCAAGAGCGAAAACAACATTCGACTCGGCGCGGTTCGTCGCGGATGCCATTTCACGCCGACGCGGTCGTGACGATTAACACCTTTCGGGACGTCCTCTACGCTCCATAGGAACGAATTTGCGACAAACATCTTGCCGTTTTTATTCGCCGAGGCGCCAAACTGCGCGCTAATTGGACCTCTTCCTTTCTTCCACCACTCAAATACCGTCAAAGCTAAATCTAAATCGTGCACGCGTCCGGCTTCGATGATGATGGACGAGTACGCCGCTGACGAAACACCGCACGAAAATGGACCTTCGGCGGCTTTTAAAAGCATCGTCGCAAACGTGAAGTCTCTGCATTTCGCCGCGGCGGCAACGGACGCCGATGCGATCGCTCTGCACAGTTTCTTATCGTTTTTCAAAGTTGCCACGAATCCGGCGTTTTCGTCTAAAAATTGGAGCAACTCCTCCAACTTTCGTTTCTCGGCTAATCGTTTCAGTCGTTTCAAAAACTTCGAAGCGGTCTCTTTCGTCGAATTCATTCTCTCCGCGTTGCTGCTGCTGCTATTTTTTTCATCGTCTTCAATGTACGCGTTGAAAATGTTCTTCGCGTCTTCGTCCACGTCTTCGTTCTTTTCGTACTTTTCGCTTTCGTCGTCTTCTTCGCCGCTTTCCCACGGGCACTCGTTTTCGTCCTCGTCGTCCATGGTTTCGCCGGTGCACGTCAAGTATTGCCACGATTTACTGTTGCTTTTATTGCTGTTGTCGTTATTATTATTCAACGCGTTGGTTGGTGCGACTGCCGACGTAGAAGCTGCGAGTATCTTCATCCTCGTTCCGTTTTCGCTCTTCTCGTTTTTGGTGGTGGTGGTGTTCGTGCACGTCTCGGAGATCGCTTGGACGAAATTTTCCCCGCGCGCGACGTCGCCTTCGTGCGGCTGTTTCGACGGACCCCGATGATACCATCGTCTCTGCGGTTGCACTCGTTGCTCTCGTTGGAACGATCCTTCCTCGTCGTTATCCGTCGTCGATAGAGTTGTTTTGTTGTTGTTGTTGCACTCGAGGACAATCTTCGTCCGACGACTCGCGTCGATGATAACGCGAAGACGATGATGATTTTGAAGCGAAGAAGGCGGCGTTCCATCTTCTCGCGAGACGGACGAAGAGAACGAAGAGGAAGAAAAAGAAGAAGACGAACGACAACGCGTCGTCGTCGTCGCTCTTCTCCTTCTCGAAGAGGAAGAGGAGGAGGAGCACGAAGCGCGAGACGTCGAAGTCGTTCCCGCCGTCCTCATATCTCTCCGTCTCTTCTCTCGCTATTTTACTCCGAAAATGTATCTCTTCTTCTCATGGCGAGAGATAAATATCAACAACGCGCGACAGTTGATCTCTGCTTAAGCGCGCGCGGCAGTAGTGGTACAAAAAAAGAGAGTCGAAGCACAACGTTTCCCCGGTCCCCGGCGCGCAATCTCTTCCCGTTGTCCGTCTCTCTTTTTTCTTTCGTGTGGATGTGTCACGCGTATCGTGTGTGGTGGTTTCTAGAAGACGTGTGCGTTTTTCCCGCTCTTTCTTTCACGAAATCTGAAACCCTAAATATTTGTTTTTTGCGCTCGCGAGAACGGGAACGAAAAAAAGAAAAAACTGCGTTCGTTGACTCTAGTTTTTCTCGGGAAAAGCACACGCAAGAGAGGAAGAAGAGGACAAAAAAATGACCGAAGAAGAAGAAGAAGAAGAAGAAGAACAAACACCACTCCCGTACGCGACGTTGATCGCCGTCAGCGAAGACGCGAAGAACATCTTACACGTGGACCAAACGACCAAAGAGTGCGAAAAGTACGGCGCGAAGAAGTGTCCACTGATTGGCCCGAACGTGGACGTGCGATTTTCGAACTGCGTGATTGGACGCATCTTGATGGCGAAAGATAACGAGACGAGAGCAAAGACGCAGGTGGCAGATTTGGCGTTGGATTTACCGAGCGGTACGTTTCTTTTCTTTTGCTTTTCGCGAGTATCGCGCGCGTGCGTGTTTGTGTTTGCACGCCGCGCGCATATCGTATCGTTGGTGATTGTTTTCGCGTATCGTTTTTTTTTCTTTTCAACGGGTCGTTTTTTTTCTAGGGGGGAAAAAAGTGCTCAGATTTGCGCGCGGCGGCGGCGAATTCGTCCACCCGTGGCTCCTCGGGTTTTACCCCCAACTCTCACTTTCACTTTGAAATCATCGTCATCCTCGTTCTTATTGTTATTGTTATTCATACTAAATTCTCCCACCATTCGTCTCTCGGTCGCGAAAAAATACAGTGTCCGCGGAACACGCGAAAATCGTCTGCGAGAAGGACTCCAAGGCTGCGAACGGGTACACGGTTACCATCACCGATTGCAGCAGAAACGGGTTACACGTGAACAACGTCCTGTTGGAAAAAGGCAAGCCTTGCGTTTTGAAGGATCAAGACGTGGTTGAGTTTCCGTTTAAGTGCGCGTTCAAGTTCCAAGTGAATGAAGGCGTGGAACCGAGTTACGGGACGCCAAAACATCGATTGAAGAAGGGAGAGAAAGGCAGCGCCGCGGTGTCGAAGAAGAAGAAGGAGGTTGGCACGGCGCCACCGCCGTCGAAAAAGAAAGAAGAGGAAGCGAAGGGGGCTGCCCTTCCAATTCCTGCCGCCGCGAAGAAACGAGCGTCGCCGGAAAAAGAGACGAATAAAGAGGAGGACAAGAACGAACAAGAAAAAGAAGCAGAGACCGGTCTTCCGGTCCCGCCGTCGAAGAAAGGAAAGAGCGTCGGCGCGAGCAAAACGGCTCCCGAAAATCAGGAGCAACTTGAAGAACAACAATTTTTGGTCGAGTCGAACGAAAACGTCGCCAACGCGGAAGAAATCGTCAAAGCCGCCACGGCAGCTTTGGAGGAGGAAATCGCGATTTTGAAAAAGTCGAACGAAACGGTATCGCGAGAGCGCGACGAGTTTGCGACGACGAATAAAAAATTGAAGACGAGAGTCAAAGAGGCTGAGGAGAAAGACGCCGCGACCACGAAGGCTTTCGAAGCGTTCAAAGCTGAATCCAAGGAAGAAATGGAAGACTTGGACAAGGTGATTGAGCGATTGACCGAGGGAAACGACGAGAAGACGAAGGAACTCGAAGAAGCGAACGCAAAGATCAAGTCTATGGAAGAAGAAGCCACGGGAATGAAGGCGGAGATAGAGAAGCACACCGAAGAATGCGCAAGCATGGAGATGAACGTGAAAGAGCTGACGCAAAGACTCGAAGCGTCTGGAAAAGAACTCGAAGAAGCGAAATCGTCGCTCGAAGCTAACAAAGATGCGATCGAGCGCGCGGAAAAAGCGGAACAGAACGAAAAGGTTGCTAGGGAAGAGTGCGTAAAATACCAAGAAATTTCCGCCAAAGTTTCCAAAGAGTTGAGCGACTGGGGAGATATCATCGCCAAGGCTGAAACTTTACAAGCGAACCTCGACGAGGCCGTGAAAGCGAAAGAAGCGAGCGAGAAGGAGTTAGCGACGATTAAGAAAACGCTCGCGGTTTCCCGAGCGGCGTTTGTGGAAGCGCAAAAAGCGCTCGTCCTCGTTGGAGAACGTTTACACGTCGGCACTGACGAAGACGAAGAAGAGGACGACGTAAAGGTTGATGAAACCATGGAAATGGACGAAGACGACAACCAAACGCGCACTTCAAACGAGCAAGATACGGAAAATGGTGATTTCCACGCCACGCAAGTTGCTCCACCGGTGAGCGAAGAAGATGGAGATGACGAAGAAAGAGAAGAGGAACAAAATCAACAACACGCTGCGACACCGGCAGAAGCTTTCGACCCGCAAACGCAGGATTGCGTTGACATTGAATTCGCGACGGAGGTTCAAGAAACTGTGAAGGAAGACGAGAAAGAAATGCAAACGCCAGCTAAGGACGACGCGAGCGAAGAAGACGAAGAAGGAAACGACATGGAGGCAAAATACGCGAGCATGATGAAGAAAATGACTCCAGCGCCTGAAGAAGCAGCGGCAGTGTGTGAAGAAGAAGAAGAAGAAGAAGAAATCGTGCGAAGTACTCCGATTGCTCAAGCGCTCGTGGAAAATGCTGTCGCGAATATCATCGCCGCGGATGACGTGGACGAAGATGAAAAGGTAGCATCGTTACCGACGCCGTTTGAAAATAACGATGGGATGGGATTCACGCAAGGCGAAAAGCAGGATGAGGAAGAAAAACAGAAAGATGAGGAAGAGGATGAAGATGAGGAAGAAGATTTGACTTTATGCGGCGAAGATTTCGTGGAGAAGACGGAAGAGATTCCCAAGTCTGCTTTGAAGAAGGGGAAGCACTTTCGCTTTCCGCAAACGCCTGTGTCGCCGAAGCACTTAGTAGTTGAAGGCGAAGAAAACACGCCGGCGAGCAGTGAAGGTAAAACGTTCGAAGAGGGAGAAAAGAAAGAGGCTTCACAGCGCTCGCCGTTGGCAACTCACAGCGCGATCGTGATCGATTAATATTAGAAAGGGGAGCAAGCTTTTAATCCTATACGCGTTCACTCTGAGTGTAACATCCAAATACATGTAGTAAATAATACATTTTGATTCTATTTTTAATTGATACATGCGCGTGCGCGCTCTTCTCTCTTGCTTTTGTTTTTATATATTCACGGAGAGATGCGAAAGAAGGAATCTTTTTCAACCAAAATGCGCGATTGCTTTTCATCTGCGCACGAGCTTTTGCGTATGACGCAATCGAACGCGTCGCAGTGCGCTCCACCAGAAACGTTAATGTCAGTACTTCCGTTGTTCTCGATGAGGCACTCCTTCATGACAACTCTGTGCGTTATGGCGTAGCGCTGTCTCTGTGCTAATAGGAACGACATGAGCTCGCTTTCATACTCTTCGTCGTCGGTTTCGTTTCCTCCATTTTCCTCGTAGTGGCTACCATTTACACCACCAATACCTCCGTAAGTGTTGTAATAATCATCGTTTCTTTCTTTTACCGCACCTAAACAGGAAATATCTACGCCAGTGTGGGAATTTTCGCGAATCTCGCACCGGAGCGCTTCGCCGAAACCACCCCCCCACACGGCGAATCCAACTCCTTTATTCAGCGCGACGAGATTTTCAAACATGCGAATCCTAGAGTTCTTACCGACACAAACTCCGCCGCCTTCGTTATTTGCAATCAAACAAGAACGCACAGTAGCGTTAGCGCCATCGAGACACGAAATCCCGTGGGAAGAGTTCATTACTATTCGAGTATTTCTCACATCCACGGTCATTTCGTTTTCCGTCGTCGCGTTTGCTCTTTCCTCGGAATCTTCATTATCCGAACCCAGAATGACGATCGATGCATACACTCTGCTCGCAGAAGAAGATTGACTATCGATCGATATCGCATCGTCCTCTTCTTCGACGTCATCGTCCGTAATAATTCCAAGCATTTCAATATCATCAGCTTCATCGGATGATGAATGCGAAGACGCTTCCGAATCGACGTGGATTTTAGATTTTTGATCGTTGGCGATGGCAGAAGTCACGACACAACCGGAGATGTCGCCATTTCGCAAGACGATACCAGATAACGCAGTTGAAACGTCACAATTTACGATTTCACAGTCGTGCGCGACGACACCTTCACCCGCCGAAACAATATTGCACGTCTCTAAAGATAACTTTACATTTTTGTTCTCAGAGTGTGCGCAAGCGGTGTGTTTCGGATGATGGCCTAAGCATCCGATAGATCCGTCTCGGGCCGCGCGGTGTCTCCACAAAGAAACGTTTGAAACCATCACGATGTTGTTATTGCTATTGTTTGGGCTATTTCTGGAATTTACGTTCTCAACTCCCACTATCGCCGGCTCATCATCGGCTACGATGTGCACTGAATCTTTTTGCGAAGATTTGAGACCGCGCAAATGTATTCCTGAAGGCACTCGAATCGATCCGTAATACGTCCCAGCTTCCAACAAACACACATCTCCATCTCGCAGATTACTCATCGCTTCGTTTATGGTTTCTACCTTATCTTTTACCGCGCTAAATGTCAAAACTCGCTTATCATCGTCATGAGTTTCATCGATACCCTTCTCAAGTTTCGTCTTTAGTGTCGCGCTCTTCAGAGCGTTTTTCCAACCCTCGCTCGGCGGTTTGATTGCCTGTTTTTGCAATCCGCTCGAGAACGGTAACTTCGCCGCGAGCGCCCACTTCTCCTCAGGTCTCCATCGGAATCTCTTTCTGTACTGATGCTTCCAACAGAGTTCGCTCTGGGAAAGAATCTCTCGAAATTGTTTCGACGTTTGCTCTAAACTCGACACGTCTTTCGCGCTCAGATATTTTGCGCTTATCTCGCACAAGACGTCGTTCGGCAAGCGCGAAAGCTCATCTTCCATCGTTTCTTCTTTCGAAGCCGCGAGTGAAGAGAAGCGATTACTCACCGTCCCTCTTTCCTCTTCTCCTTCGTTCCAGTCGTCGCTCGCGGAAAAATCTAATATCGTTTCAAACATCCTCCCTTCCTCGTCTTCTTCTTCTTTTGCCTCGTCAGCAGCAGCAGTTTCTGCCTCCTCCTCGCTGTCGTTGCTTTTCAAAATCGTTTTCAAAAAAAAGAAGGAGCTGCCCCCTCCCGCGTCTGTGTGGTGGTTATCGCGCACGTCCAAAGGACTCGCCGGGAGCGACGTAAAATGCGTCGCCTCTTTCTTACTCTCGACGATCATTCGCGCCTCGCTCCTCCCCCTTTTTTCGACGACCGCATCGTCATCGGTCGTTTCCTCCGCGGAGGACAACAGGTGCCTCCGTTGTTGTTGTCGTTGATCTTTCTTTCCATCTTTCTTATTATTTTCCAACTGTTTTTTCGACGCTGTCGTCGTTTCAAAGAATCTCCTTCGACTTCTTCCGTTTTTATTCAAAGCGGTAAAGGAAGAGGGGGAGGAAGAAGCGGAGGAGCGATTATTCTCGTTCATCGTCATCTGTCGCCGCCGTGCGAATAAATTACTTCTTTTGCTGGCAGAACTTCTTCATGCTCTCTCTCTCTCTCTCTCTCTCTCTCTCTCCCACATAAACGAATGATGCGCTATTTTTATTATTCTTTTGAAATTAGGCAAAAGAGTGAGGAAAGGACAGACGTTTTTTGAAGAGGTGCCTTTTGTGGACAAAAAAGCAAAAAATGAAAAAAAGAAGAAGTTGTGGATTCTCATCACAACACGCACACGTTCTTCTTCACACAAACAATCAATCAATTAGTATTCGTATCCCTGCGGTCTCCCGACAAACGCGCGCGCTCAACGGGAGCGAGAGCAGAAGAAGAAAAGGGAGAGAAAGAGCGCGGTGCAATTTCCTCGCCGTTTCTTCTCGCACGCCAGAGAGAGAGAGAGAAGAAGAAGAAAGTCTCATCGACATCTTCATCATCGCTCGTCTCGCCGAAATCCACGCTCTCGCGCGCATAAAAGATTGAATAAACACCATGTGTGGAATATTCGCGTACTTGAACTGCGGGGTGCCGAAAACGAAGAAGGAAATCGTTGAGAAATTATTAGTCGGGTTGAAACGATTGGAGTATCGAGGGTACGATTCCGCCGGGTTTGCCATGGACGATAACGATTTCGAAGAAGAAGGAGGAGGAAAAAGAAAGAAGAAAGTCGTCGTGTGCAGAGAAGTTGGGAAGATTGCCAACTTGGAGGCGTTAGCGAGGAAAGAGTTGTTTGGCGAAGACGACGATGACGTTAAGAACAAGGCGACTAAAAGTAACAGCAGCAACGGGAAGAAGTCGTCCTCGATCAAGCCTTTAGATTTTTGCGCGAGCATCGCGCACACGCGGTGGGCGACGCACGGACCGCCGAATAAAATCAACACGCACCCGCACACCTCGGATTCGGTAGAAAATGAATTTGTGGTGGTACACAACGGAATTATTACGAATCATGCGCCGTTACGAGCGATGTTAGAAAGAAGAGGGATGAAATTTGAAACGGATACGGACACGGAAGTTATACCAAAACTATGTAAATTTTTGAGCGATAAGTTTGAGGAGAGCGGCGAGAAAGACGTGACGTTTCGTCAGTTGGCGATGGAAGTGACGAGACAATTACAAGGCGCGTATGCGCTAGTGTTTAAATCGACAAAGTATCCTGGAGAATTAGTCGCCGCGAAGAGAGGGTCGCCGTTGTTGATGGGCATTTCCGACGACAGCGGCGAGGTTTCCTGCATCATTGATGGAAGCCTTTCCGACGGCGGAGATGAGGATAAAAAAGCTGGCGGTAATAAAAAACGAAAATCAATGGCAGGTGAAGCAATAGTAGTAGATCCAGTGACGAAGTCGTCGTCATCGACGGATGCTCGCACAAATAATCCAAAAGTTGAGTTTTACTTTGCCTCGGATGCAAGCGCGATGGTTGAGCACACTAAACGCGTGTTAGTTCTCGAAGACGACGACGTGTGTCACTGTCACAACGGTACGTATAAGATTTATAAAGTCGAGAAGCAAAAGCACCCGCACCCTGGGTACACCTCTGGTCATGATTCGCCGGAATACGGATTATATAAACCAGTTGTTTTGAGTAAAGAAGTCGAACGCACGATTGAGACGTTGGAAATGGAGGTCGAATCCATCATGAAGGGCGAGTTTGATCATTTCATGCAAAAAGAAATCTTTGAACAACCGGAGGCTATTTCGAGCACCATGAGAGGACGATTGGTATTGGATGTTCTCGGTGCAGCTGAAAGAGTAATGCTAGGGGGCATGTCCCAGTTCGCGGCGACGATACGACGCTCTCGTCGTATCATCTTGTGCGGTTGTGGCACGTCGTACAACTCCGCGATTGCGATTCGACAACTGTTCGAAGAGCTTACGGAACTTCCCGTAACTTTAGAGCTCGCTAGTGATGTTTTAGATAGACGTTGTCCATTTTTTAGGGACGACACGTGCATTTTCATCTCGCAATCGGGTGAAACGGCGGATACGTTGAAGGCTTTAGAATACGCCAAGGCAAAAGGCGCGTTGTGCGTTGGTATTGTCAATACAGTCGGGTCAGCGATATCGCGAGCGACAGATTGTGGCGTCCATATTAACGCAGGTGCTGAAATTGGCGTAGCGAGTACGAAAGCGTACACTTGTCAAATAGTCGCGATGGTTTTGGTAGCTTTATCTTTGAGCGAAGACTCGCGCTCGAAGCACACGAGGCGAGACGACATAATGCAAGGTTTGCTCAAGCTTCCCGGGTGCGTGAAAGAGTGCTTAAAAATGGACGGGAAGTTGTTAGAATTGGCGCAAGAGCTGAAAGACGAACACAGTTTGCTCATTTTTGGGAGAGGATTCAACTACGCCACGGCTTTAGAAGGTGCGTTGAAAGTGAAGGAAGTCGCGCTCGTGCATTCGGAAGGTATTCTCGCTGGCGAAATGAAACACGGACCGCTCGCTTTAGTAGATAAGCACATGCCGATTATTGTTGTGTGCACGAACGACGGAAGTTATGAAAAGCAGCAATCTGTCGTGCAGCAACTCAAGGCGCGAGACGGACGGTTGATATTAATTGTTTCAGAGGACGACACAGAGATGGAGAAAACGGCCCCAGACGCGGTCATTTTGCGCGTCCCAAAAGTTGAGGACTGTTTGCAAGCGGTGGTCAACATCGTCCCTCTGCAGTTGCTGAGTTACCATTTGACCGTCTTGAGAGGACATAATTGCGATCAGCCTCGAAACCTGGCGAAATCCGTCACGGTAGAGTAATGCAGTAATAGTGTTTTGTAAAAGGATTTGATTATTATTGTACAACAACAAATTGATCATCGGCTCTGATGCCGAATATTCTTCATACAAATATACGCAACAATGATCCAAAACCAGTACAGACCAAAAATCGCGATTAAGTTCGAGGTAATAGTACCACTCGCGCCGTAAAACTCAATAATGCCTTCCATTGCACCCTCTTTCGTTTGAAAAACCTTCGGCTCTTTTTTGTCGAAGTAATTAATCATCTGCGCCTGCCATCCGTATCTCACGAAGAGAGTGTGCGAATACCACTCCCAGCCGCTCGGCATATCAGCTCTTCGTATCAACATCCCAGAAAATAAAAGTTGAATGACGTTATAAACTGGCAAGAGCGTGTTAGCGGCATCCATGTTCGGAGCGACTGAAGCACAGACGTAGGCCAGTGCTATGCCACAACTCAACACCATATAGTTGCATATCCAGAAGATGGCGAACGAGCCTTGCAAGGCACACCCCAAATACAACGCCATTTGGGCGGTTAGCGTCACCGGTATCGCTAAAACGCCCTCTTCGATGAACTTATACGCGACGTATGAAAATAACGGGTACGACCCGTCATCTACTTCACGATAAAACACCGCCCTCTCGAGCACGATGGATGGCATGTACCCGCTCGCGCCGAATGAAGGCAAAATATTCAACATGTACAGTAAAGACGCGACGTTGAGTTGATTCGCTTGGTCCATGGCCTCGCCCTCTGCCTTGCCAATCTCATAAAACAAGGTGAATTGTACGATGGCAAACAAGATTTGTCCAGCCGCGCGACTCATGACGAAATCAACGGATTTGTAATTCCTGCTCGTGCGATATTTTAAAAGCGTTTTAATCTTTGAAAACGCGCCCCTCTCTGCTTTAGCTGTTTTTGGTTTCGCTGGCAACAGCATTTCTTTCTCCAAAACTGATTTCGTCTTTGCCATCGCAGCGTTGCCGCACTCTGATTTTCGAAACGCTTCTTCAAAATCCAAATCCTCCGAAGCGCACGTCGTGGTTAAGAAATCCGCCAAGTTTGATTTCGTGTCCCATTCGAACCCAATTGATGCAAAGTAGGTAATCGCAGAATATTTTCCTCCGTTGCCGTCGTTGCCGTCGAATATAGGCCCAGTAAACGTCATTTTCCCTTTCTTTAACATGCAAAGCGTATCGAAATAACGAAAAGCGTCCGGCGTCGGTGAGTGAATTGTCGCCACGACCGTAACACCCGTATTCGCCAAGTTTCTCAAAATCTCCACGACTTCTACGGACGATTGCGAATCCAAACCACTCGTCGGCTCATCCAAAAACAACACGTCTGGGTCCGTGACTAAAGCCAAAGCGATGTTCGTCCTCTTCGCTTGACCGCCGGATATCCCTCGATTCAACGCGTCGCCGACTATGACGTCTTTACAACTCGTCAGATTCAAGTGTTGCAATATCTCACTCACACGTTCTTTCTTCAATTCAGCGTCTGCGTGCGTTCTCGCTTGCATCTCGCTCCAATAATACAACGTCTCTTCCACCGTCAGCATCGGCAACAAGGTGTCAAACTGTTCCACATACGCCGCACATTCTTTGAACGTTTTCTTCGTCGCGTTTTGCGAACCGAACATTACGGTCCCTGAAATTACCCCTCGCGTTTTACGACAAGAGACAATGTCTAACAAGATCGTTTTCCCGGCTCCACTCGGACCCATGATGGCCGACATCGAACCATTCTCAAACACCGTGGAAACTTTATCCAACAACCGAATCGGAGGGGTCGAGTTAGATTTTCCCTCGATGTCAAAACACACCGCATCAACCACGACTGGCGTCGAGTGTCTCTCTCTCCCATTCTTCGAAAAGAATTCCGACGCCGAGGATGACTTTTTCATCTCGTCTTCTTTTTTTAGGCGCTCGTTTGCGCTCGCCGCGAGTGTCTCGGTGTGTGTGTGTGGGAGGGAGCGGAATATGTAATGACGTATAGGTTTCTGTTAACGTTTTTTTTGGGAAAAATAGTAAACATCGTTAAAACCCTAACCATAATTGCTCTTGTTTCTTCTTCTTCTCACGTCGTGAATCCCCTAAAGAGTGTGTGTGACGAACGATGATGGGACAGCTTTAGCACACACGATGAACGCGCGGCACAATTATCGCAACAACAACAACAACGACCACCGGAATCATCGTCAACATCATAGTCATCGGTATCGTCCTAGCAACGAGCAGCAAAAGTTTGAGGAGGAAGAGCGCGGCAGAACCACCACCACCATAACCACAACTACGAATGTTTCTTCGAATTTGCCCATCGCGAAGCACAGGAGAGAGATTCTGTATCTCTTGGAACGTCATCAAGTGCTCGTGATAATAGGTGCGACTGGATGCGGGAAGACGACGCAACTGTGTCAGTATTTGCGAAGTGCGAAATGGACGATTCCTGGGAAGAAGGTGGTGTGCGTGACGCAACCGAGAAGAGCGAGCGCGCAAACCGTTGCCATGAGAGTGTGCGAGGAGATTTCTTCTTCTTCGTCATCGTTAGTGACGGCGGCGGCGCATTTAGGCGGCACGGTGGGGGTATCCGTTCGATTCGAAACGATGAAATCGGAAGAAACGGAAATTTTATTTTGCACGGACGGGAGTTTGCTGAGAGAACTGTTGGAAGATCCTTTGTTGCAAAAATATTCGGTGGTGATGGTGGACGAAGCGCACGAGAGGAGTTTGAACACCGACGTGTTGCTAGGATTGTTGAAGAAGGTGATGAGAAGGAGGAAAGAGTTGAGAGTGATTGTGAGTTCGGCGACGATTGATGCGGAGGCATTTCGCGAATTTTTCCGTGCGGAAGAAGAAGAAGAAGATGATGATGATGAAGCGAAAGAAAAGAAGAAGGCAGCCGGGGGTTGCGATTCCTCTTCCTCTATAACTTACGGCGAACCGGCTATTCTTAGCGTTGAAGGACGAAGGCAACACCCGGTGCGGACGTTTTATAGCGAAGAACCTGTGGCAAATTACATAAAAGCGAGCGCGGAGTGTGCGATGAATGTAGTCCGGTTAGATTTGCGGAATAATCCGGGCGATATTTTGATCTTCTTAACGGGAGAGAAGGAGGTGGAAGAGTGCTCAGAAATCTTGGAAGAACATTTGCGCTCGCAACGATTGGACAGAGAAGTTCTCGTTTGCCCGTTGTACGCGGGGTTAGATAACGCAAAACAAGCGAGAGCTTTTCGGACGCCGCCGAAAAATACTCGAAAAATCATCATAGCCACGAATATTGCGGAAACGAGCGTGACGATTGAAGGCGTGAGTTACGTCATCGATTGCGGCTTTGTGAAAATTAAAGCGTTCGATTGCGAGAGAAATTCGGAGACGTTACAAGTCGTGCGCGCGTCGAGTTCATCAGCGAAGCAAAGAGCTGGGAGAGCTGGGCGCGTTCGACCCGGAACGTGCTTTCGTTTGTACCCGGAAAAATATTTCGCGAGTTTAGATAAAACGTCCGTGCCAGAAATAATTCGTGCGGATGTTTCCGGAACGATTTTACAACTCAAAGCTTTAGGGATTGATAACATCGCGCACTTTGATTGGTTCGAAGCGCCGCCGGTAAAACACGTCGTCATAGCTTTAGAACTCTTGCACGCCTTAGGTGCGATCGATGACGATGCAAAGTTAACCTCGGTCGTCGGCGTAAAATTAGCGGAGCTTCCGTTAGAGCCAAAGTTAGGTAAGGCGTTGTTAGCCGGTTGCGATTACGGGTGCGCGAACGAAATGCTCACAATCTGTTCGTATTTTTCTATTGAGAACTCGTGCTTTTTATCTGCCGCAGCCGCGAGAGGAGCAGGCGGGCTGAGAAATCTAGATGAGGCGAAAGCGAATTTCGCGGCTCGAGAAGGCGACGGAATCACTTCTTTGAACATTCAGAGAGGGTACGCGTGGAACGACCGAAATCGTAGGGGATTTTGCGAGGAAAATTATTTGAACTTCCGCGCCATGCAACGCGTCCAATCCGTTCGCGCGCAGTTGAAGAAACTCTTGCTCCAAAGACTCGACGTGGTGTTTGGCAACAAAAATAACGCAGATGACAAAGAAAAAACGCTCGAATCGATATTGCGTTCGATATGCGCCGGTTTCTTCTCCAACGCCGCTACTTTAGCGCCGTACGGCGGCGGAGGAAGCGAAGACGGCGCGGCGAAGTATTTGACCATTCGAAATAAAAGAACGGTGTACTTACATCAAAGCTCAATCCTGTACGGCGCGAGTGGATCTAAGTTGCTTCCAAACGTGGTCGTTTATCAAACCGCCGAAGTGAATAACGAAAATAAAGAGTACATTCGAAACGTATCGTCCGTTGGAGATTTGGGTTGGTTCAAAGACGTCGCGGGACATTTTTACTCCTTTGAATGAGTTTTGGAAGAGTAGTTTTAGTCGCATTAGGAATTAAGCATCGTAGTAATAATAAACAACACACGCGCACGCGTACTGTTATATGCAGTTTGAATACAATAATGCAAAAAAAAGGATGGAGATTGGGTTCTCAGTCGAACGCGTGCTCCACGCGCCAGTAATCCTACCTCGAAATCAGTTCAGCTACCCGTCTGCTGTGTACTACTCGATAGTTACTCTGCTCCGGTTACGGCCTCGAGCACACACCGCTTTAACAACGAAGAACGACACCTTCAAGAATCGCTCAATCGCCGATAGCACACTCACACGGACCGATCGTCGACATTCGAGGGCAGGTAACACGCTTCACCCGGCCCTTCTGTGCACAACCGGAGGTTTTAACGCCTCTTACAGACTTACGTCCCGGACTATGTGCGATCGTTAGGGTTTAGGAATAATACTATAAACTGCTAATTTAGGGTTTTTCAGCACGGCTTCCAGTGTGAGTGTCACGATGAAGAAGAAGAAGAAAGAAGAAAGTGTCACTTCAGAAGAATAAGAGAAGGGAATGGTGTGGCGCGCTATTCAGCGCGGCAACGCCTCGGATGGCCCTCCGAATTCAGTCACGCAGAGCGACATCGACGCGCCACACGTTGAAGCGATTACCAGTCAACGCTACGAGAGATGGATAATCGACGATAAACCAAACGACGGGTGGAGTTTAAACACTCCGGCACCGTTGCTTGAGATACAATCGTTTGAAGAAGATTTGGACCAACTCTCCTCTTCTGGTGGCAACAATAACGATAACGACAACAACAACAACAACAATGGTGGTCACGATGAAACGTCGAGTAGCGTCTCGCACTCTAGAACTGGGTCCATGTTGTCCTCTCTACACGACCACCGAGCCGGAGGAGGAGGAGGAGGAGAAAGAGGAGAAAGAGAATACGCGAGGAGTGAAATTTCGAATCTCAGTCGAAGCACTTTGGAAGAGAACAACGACCACGGCGGTAGTACTTCAGCTACAACCTCTGCCGCACACAACAACATTTCAAATCAACAAAGGAGAGCACCGGCGTCTGTGGTCGATGGTCTTCCGTTTATGACGTTATACGACCCCTTAATACGAGACAGAATACCCATCCCGGGCGCGCACGCCGTCACGGCAGCGCCAAAGACGGCGTTGCCGCGCTCGCCTTCGGAAGCACCACACGTGAGCCAAGAACAAAGAGCGAGAGAGATAAACAGTTTACGGTTTTTACTTCGGTTACAAAATATCGATTTCGAGGTTGGAAACTACGAAAAGATTGAATGCGTCGCTTTCTTGATTGATTTAGAACATAAGAAGCGGTTGTCAGAGGCGTTCTATTTCAGTTGGTCGCCGGGGGATGAGAGGGACGGGAATCCAGAGAAACCGTCGGCGGTGTTTACGATCCCTCACCACAGATGCTCGTCATCTGTGAGGTTATTCGTGCAGATTGCGCATGTGACGCCAGAATTTGGTGGTTTGGATCCGAAAGTGTACACCATGCGGGATGACAAGAAGGCGAAATCGTACGCGGAGAGAGAGATTTTAAGAGTGAAACAGTTGAAGTACGATAACGTTGGAGGGATACAGCAGCAACAGGCAGCAAACGGGAAAATTTTCTCTATAGATGATGATAGCAACAGTTACAATAAAGTAGGAGCATCCGATGATGATGATGGTGATGATGATGATGATGATGAGCTTGCAGATGAAGGATCGGAATTCGACGATAGCAACTCGGTTTCGAAAAAGATGCAAAATTTCCGAAACGTCGTTCGAAAGACGGCGAATTCATCAACAACGACGAGTCAAAATGATGACTCGAATACCGCGAATAATAACGCAGAGATGGAAAGAAGAGGAAGAGAAAGTACGAACGACACCAACAGATTTTCATCAACTTACGACGAGGCGTCAAAACCGCGTTCATTGATCGGATGGATCACAATGTCAATTTTTGAAAATGCCACGGATGCAAACGGTCGACCTTCTTTTAGAGTGCGTGATACCGTAGAGTGTTCACAAATGTATCGGGTGAAAGAAACCTACACGGAAAGTGCCGTCATCGATGCCGCGGCTTCATCCGGGATGCATCCATTAAAATCGCATAAGCCGATTCGGTGTAAAATTTTTGCAGAAGTTTTGCGATTACGTTCGATAGCACCACAAAAGCAGAAACAACAAGACAAACAACAACAACAGCAGAATACAGGAGGAGGATTGCCAACAATGCTTCCAGAGCCTAGATTACCTCCGTATGTCGTTCACATCAAGGACTTGTCGGAGACGAGCTCTCTGAGATCCAACTGGGAAAGCGCTTGGGGTGGTACGCTCGATTGCGGCTTGCGAAGAGAGGTTTTCATCGACATCCGGAATATAGATTTGTGCAAAAGAAAAGATTTGCGCGTGAAGATAGAATTGCGCGACGATGATTTAAACATTAACGCGAAGGGATTACCGGCGACGTTTCCTTCACCGGATGGGAGGAACAAAGTAAGCGAATTTTGGACGCCTCTGTCAGTCGGGAAAACGAAAGGGGGCGTGTTTTGCTCCGAAGCTCGCGCAACCCTACCGGCGAGACTAAAACCGTCGCATCATTTGATTTTATCTGTTTATGGAACGGATCAGAACGCCAAAAATCTCTTCTTAGGTTCAGTACAAAGCGAGGAAGAATTGATTGGACATTCGGTGATACCTTTGTGCGTCGCACCGGAAACGCTCGCTCCGAATATCGCGAGTGCTAATAACCCAAACGGCGTTGAATTAGGTCTAGTAGCAGTGAAAGAGCTCTTACCAAAGTATCTGCAAGCAAATGTGAGAGCGCACATGCCGTACTGGAACGAAAGAGTGCCGTGCGTGCACGTGAAAATGCGACTCTCGGATACGTTGCACACCGCAGATGGTAGAATAGGCAATTTCTATGCGGCTACTGCGGCGTGGGCAGAAGGTGCATCTGGACGAGAAGCCGTCGATAGACTCTTATCCGCCACAAGAAACCTACCTCTAGCTGAAGGAGCCGCGTTGATGGCGCATTTACCTGCGATATTTAAGATGTTATTGAGGTTAACAAGGTTGGAAGGGGCACTCGACGATGTTTCGTACAGTAACAATTCTCATTACAATAACCAAGGTGCTATCGATGAAAGCTACGGAGCAAAAAATGGCAGCAACATGAACGGTATGGATGCGTGGAATAATTTTGCCTCCGATGATAAAAAGGTTCCCGAATTCGCGCACGTCGTTGGTGATTCTCGTTCGGAACTTTCAGGAAGCGAGTTCCGAGATTCTGCATTTGGTGGAAACACGTGGTCGACGCGCTCAAAATCCTATGTTTTAATTGAAGAAGAGGACGATTTAAACAGAGATGTGGGTGATTTAGCTTTCAGAGCTTTAATTCGCGTTGCCGCCAAGGTGCAAACGATTGAACCGGGAGAGGATTTGGGTGGAGGTCTTGCTCCGCACTCGCCGCCTTTAGAAGCTTTCGTCACTTTAGCGTTTGGGACGGAAGCATACAAATCTGGGTATATAGATAAACTCGATAGATCGTTGCCTAGAAGCAAAGCTAGTGTCACTCCGATGCACACGATATTAGCGAGAAGATTCGCAGCCGTGTTGACGGACAGAACTGGTGCGAGTCCGTACGAAGATGCGCTTTCAGTCTCTTGGTTTGCATTGGGATTGATTTCAAGAGCGTATGCGTTAGATCGCGCTCAAATCCCCCGGGACGCTGTTTCAGTAGATAAAGATGCCACGCCTTTAAAAGGCGTAGCCGAAGCGCTTTCATTAGAAGTCTCTGCCCGAGCGAGTCGCGCAAACAAGAACACGAATCCGAGAGAATTGATGCGCGTTCGGACGCTTAATGCCAACCTGGCGGCGCTCCTGAGTGATATTTTGGCTATCCCAGGAATAAAATCGTCCAAGAACAACAAAACGGCTTCATCTGTGAAAGCCACGGGCGAAAAGACCAGTGATGGCAGCGATCACTTTCAGCTAGGAAGTGGCTTAGCTGGTCCGCTCGGCCCATTATCGATTGAGCTCGCCGCGGCGCACGCTCGAGCGCTCGCCGACGGTACAGCGGCGCATGCGGCATTACTCAAAGAATTTACGGATTTCTTAGCTGCATCACCGGCATTATTGGATATCATCACCGCGGATGTAAGTCGTGCGTGGGATCCATCTATCACAGCTCGTGAAGAGCGGGAAATAAGATGCGATGGAAATTACGACGACAGACCGCAGGATGACTTTTCGTCTTCTGGGATTCAGCGAAGACCCCGCGTTAGTGTCAGCGATGATATTGATGATATTGAAGACGTTGGCTCTTTGGATGATATTGTAGATGGAGTTCGAAAGACTTCCTTGGACAGCGACGTGTCTTTACCTCCGAACGCAAACATTGATGGCAATACGCAGGATGGCGCGAAAAGTAAAGTTAACGTTTCTTCATACGACGGCGTGCGAGATGTTACTCTCGTGACGCCAGGTGAGGCGTTTGTCTTTGCATTGACAGCGAGCACAGGGAGAGGATTGTCCCAAGCAAAAACTGATGCTGGACGCGCAGCGACCGCAACCCGAACCGTCGCGTGTGTCACTGCAAGACACGGTTGGAATGCTTCCTGGCAAAAACCGGCGGCACGTCGAGCAATAGCTGCGGCGTACGCGCCAATGTTACGTTTACTGATTCGCGCAAGAGATGTGATTGCGAATTTGCAATCTCCTCTCGCAAAGAAGGATGCGTTGGCTGTGTTTTTGGCTTTGGCAAGAGATTCAGATCCAGCGAAGCTTTGGGGATGGTTGTCGCAAGATCGCGAGCGAGTTCGTTCTTTCATATCGTTGTTGCGCGACGCAGCGGAAGCATTTGAAGTGAAGCCCGACGATGAGTTCGTGAGCGAAGAAATTTCGGGTCAAAGTCAAGGAGGTGTTTCATCATGGCTACCGCGTGGTCCGAGCATGAGGACAGAAGTTTGGTCGAGAGAAGCTGCTGGGCACTTATCAACAGCAGCAACGACCTCTATTTTACGTTTGCTCAGAGACGCCTGGAAGCGCGTCGATCATGAATCACAATTCAACAAACGGACGCAGCAGATAAACTCCAACGCACTTCAAAGTGCGAAGGATGAAGACATCTTCGCCGAGCCGCTATCACTCACAACCTCTCCGCTAGACAGCAAAAGTGAACTGGCGCACAAAGGAGCGAGCGGTGGCATTGGAGCTCACGGAGAAAACGAATTTAATGTTCTCGAAGCTATCATGGGTGTTTTAGCTGCTTTGCTTCGTCGCTCACAATCCGCCACGGGTTGGGTTTTACAGGCACCGCTCCTCAATGCCGTCATAAGGGAGCGAAAATACGTACTCTTCGAGCCTCTCTACCGCGCACCCTGCGAAGACGTAGATGGTGTTTTCCCTCCTCTCGAAGCTCCGTACCCAGGTGCAAAACCGTTTGCATTTCTCGAATCCGCGTGTGTTGCTCTGTTACGTTGCGCTGCACGCCCTCAACCGGCGAGATCGCTCGCTGTTGGTGGGCTTCGTGCGCTTCTAGAGTCTGCGCTCGATGTTGGAGGCGGCGTCGAGTGTTTGCGACCAACCTTGACGTACGCCTTATTGCAAGGTTTGCAGCCGTTTGGTCACAACGCTCGCGCAGGAGGTGTTTCGAGAGCTCTCAGAGCACTTTCAGAGCCAGTTTCGTCGACCAACAGTGCAAGCCAATCGCCAGCAAATTGGAAATCAGCAACAAATTCTCTCATTCGCGCGATTGCTTTTTCAGAAGCTCGTGTCAGAGAGGTGGCTTTGGCGACGACCGGAAGTCGAAAGACATCAGATGTATGCCGTGCCGTTGAACTTGAAAGTGCTTTAGCCTTAGCTTTAGAAGCATCACCATCTGCACAGATCAAAGTTCTGTCCTCGTTGTGTAAACGTTTGGAGTCAGAGGAACATTGGGTGGAAGCCGGCGAAGCGGCTTGCGCGGCTGCTGTCGTTTGCATGCGCGCACTAGCGTCTGTTGCTCCTGATACCTCCACATGGACGGCAGAGGATGCCATCCAATTGAGAGATGCCTTTTTTGGACTAGGTCCGCGAGGTGCACCCGAACCAACCATTGCGGCCTTACGAGTTGGTGCCGAGGAAGTTGGTGAAAAGCGGGTGTTGGAACACCTCGCCGCAGCAGCGAAATGTTTCACCAGAGGTGGTTTCGATGAAGCTGCTATCAGAGTTGTGAAAGCAAGTTTAAAAGCATGGGAGAGGAGAAGAGATTTCAAGGCTCTCGCTGCCGCGCATCGCACCTTGGCTGATTTGCACTTGAGATGTCCGATGCCTTTGTTGGATGATCCGGCGCACTCGCGAAACGACGAATTCTTCACATACACGCCGAAGCCACCGAGAGAGCCGGCAACGTACTGGCGAGTGCGAGCGCTTGGTGAGGCTTGGGGGTCTCTCAGTGGGGCACAGTGGCTCTATCGGGATGCGCGTGATCGAACCTTAGCTGACATGTCGGATAGAGTTCGGAAATGGTTGCAGTCATACGTTCCGGCTGGAACAAAGGTAAGTCAATTACCTACAGCCGGAGATCCAATACCAGGCTTTGGCATAGCCGGTATCCAAGTCACCGCCGTATTACCCTTAGATTTTGAATCTGAAGTAAAAGCATCATCTTCTAGCGATAATCAGGACATCAATGAAGCGTTTAAACGAGCTCTTCAGAAGCTCGACGAGGAGGAATTCGACGAGCTTGATGAAGAGGCAAGGCGCATCAACGGAGGCGCAGTCGGGGGATCATGCTTCGAGCGCGCGCGTATCTTCGTATTCGATACGCCTTTTACAGTCGAAAGCAATCCGCAATTCAAAGATAGCGATAGTACTAACAACAGTGTGTATAATGAATTACGATCGAGAGGAAGGCGTCGATTGACTTTGGCCACAAAGAAGGCCTTTCCAAGCTTCTGCCCCCGGTCTGAAATCGCCTTCACCAGACTCATCGAAATGTCACCGGTGAGTTCAGCCACTGAAATGTTACGCGCGCAAGGACAAGCACTGATGAAGGCGGCGAGGCAAAGAAATGTGAATCCGGAAATGTTACAGAGATTGTTGCAAGGATCGCTTGCGGCTGGCGTGAACGGGGGCGTTCCGGCGCTGGTACGCGCATTTTTCCCATTCGCGTACGAGAATACTAATATTAACGTAGATTCCGTACCATCGCATGCAAAGGCACACGTCGTTGGTAATGGTGGTTCAGCAGCGACTTCTCCGGAAGGTGTGGTCAAATCTGCCAAGTCTGGTTCTCAGAAGAAGAACTCTTCCGTTCTTGGCGATTTGCTCGGAAGGCACAAGCGAGGTATATCCATGTCTGATAATTTTGATGGCGTTCCGCTCGAAGTTGCAGACGGTGGCATGCACTCGCGAGACCAATCTAGAACGGAACAGGACTTTCTGAGTCCGAGACATTCGTTTTCTGCTGATATTTTAGTTGCAACGCCCGATCGCGCGAATGCAAAGCAAAACTCGCTCGATTTGACGTCGTCTCTGGGCGAGCCAATCTCACCTTCGCTGTTGTCGAGTAACGGTGACGACCCGAGAACTCCGCGAAACTACGCGAACATGGACTCTAAGGACTCCAAGGATTTGGTAAACGCGTTGTGGGAGCTCCGAGATGCGTGTGCCGAGGCTGTGAAAGCGCATGAAAAGTTGGACATTGTCAATCCCCAATTACAAGGTTTGTTTGAAAACTCGTTGAGAAAGCTGGGAAGCGACATATCGAGAGTCGCTCGAGTCCAGCACACCGGTAAGCAGCAGCAGCAGCAGCAGCAGCAGCAGCAGCAACAACAACAACAGCAACAACAACAATAATAATAATACTAGTAATACCAATAATAATAGCAATAGCAATACCGTTGGCGGTAAGTAGTAGCAACAACAACATAGATAACAACATGTATGTATTTTGTATAATAATATACCATAAGACCCCTGTCAGCTCACCCACGCGAACACTTCACCCGAAAAACAGGTCACTGGTCGACAGGCAAAAAATGCAAAAAATGTCGACAAAGACCTGAAATAATCTACCACTTCTTATTTGTATCTCAAATGTCCACATCGCTCCACGGGGCGTTCTTCCTCTCTCTCGCGCTGCTCTTGTCCTTCTCGAACTCCTTCGTTTCGGCGGCGTGCACGCACGAGTACGGGCAGGCGACGTACGGGGACATATATCAAAAGTTCCAAGGGTTGGAAGCATCGGGAGGGTCGACGTATGCGAAAGGGGCCAGAGCGAATGGATTGCACATATACATCGACCCCACGGTTACAGAAATCGAAGAAACGGCGAAGGTGTCCGTTCACGAATACGTGCATTTGTTGCAACAAGGGTATTTGAATGAAGAATTGGTTTTGGATAGCGCTCCAACAGGCGGGGTTCCTCTTTCGGATTCTTCTTCTTCCGTTGGCAACGGCTTGAGATTTCAGGCGATCAACTATTGCGGCGTGGCCGAAGCGACGGTGACGAAGCATTTGGAAGCGTTGAACGCCATGCCGGATGACGTCAAACTGTTCGACCACCCGACGTTTGTTATTTTCTACTCGCAAACGCCTGGAGAAGGGACGGGGAATTGCAACGCAGCGCAGACAGAGACGTTCGCTCGAGACGCGTTTAACGCCATTTACGGCGAGGACTGCCCCGGCATGGAAAGTACGCCAATGATTTGGGAAGCGAATGAAAACCACGTCGTCGCGGAAGGCGAAGCTGAATTTTTGGCGACGAACGTGTTCACTTCTTCGTATACGTCTTTCAACGGAACGGCATATTGGGAGCAAAAGATCGCGGACGAAAAGACGGACTGCAAGCTTCCAGGGAACAACCCACATTTTTACGTGCACTCTGGAAGTTCCCAAGACGTTGATGACATGAAAGATAAGATGCAAAATGCGGGCGTTTCCCCGGCATGTTCGAACAATGCTATTGGGGAGTTGATGTACGCGTCTTTCGTTAATTACTGCCTCGAAAAAGAAGGCTCGAGCGCGCTGGACGACTGGTGCAGACCCGAAGCACTCAGACGGGTGTGGAAAGCTGCGCCCACGCAAGGCTTCGATTGCGCATTCTTTAACCAATATGGTTGGACGTGGGGAGAAGTAGTCGCAAAAATGTACGCCGAGTATCAAGTGGATACCTCTGCAGTCGCGACGACCGTTCCTTCGTTGTGTTTGTACGATCAAACGTGCTCGGGCGAGCCCAAGCCGTGCAGACGTCTCCCCTCGTACACGCATGACGAAGCCTTGGCGAAGTGCCCATTTGAAGTTATTGCCTCGTGCGGCGATATTTCGTTGAGCTCTGCGTCATCGTCGTCGTCGTCGAGATCTTCCCCAACAAACGCCGCGATGATTTCCGCAGCTGTGGCCGCGAGCGTCTCCTTCTTTTTCGCCTTCTTCCTCAATTGAGATGGTAAAAGTTAATCAATAATATTTAATCGTGTTGATGAAAGTACTAAGTAGTAGAAGTCTATTATCTAGCTTTATGTATTTGTAATATTTTGTGTGTTTATATTTTAGTAAAGTTTATAACATCGCATATCGTATCGTATCATTACTGGTTAAAAGTTTTCACTTCTCTCTACGTAGCAAAGTCCCAGCTATCCTTGCTCTCGTTGTTGTTGTTGTTGTCCTCGCATAACGCCGGCGCGAGGCATTGGGCGTTGTCATCATCATCGTCATCATCATCGCCCCCAGCCCAGTTACAGCCCCACAAGTCGCGAAGAGCAGAAGCGGCGTTTATTTCTGTCTTGGTGATGTTGGCAGTAGTGTTGGTGGTGGTAGGAGGATCGTTCTTTTCCGTCGTCCGTGGTGAAATATTTTTTTCATTCTTATTCCTTTTCGGTGTTGGAAAGGACGATTGAGCCAACGTGGTTTGTTTTGTTTTGCGCATTTGCGCTAAACCTGCTTCAGTTCGTTTCTGAGTTATGGTCATTTTACCATCGTCGTTCGTCGTGTTGTTGTTGTTGTCGTTGTTGTTGGTGGTGGTGTCGTCGTCGTCGTCGTCGTCGTCGTTCTTTCTCTTCGTCTTTTTTGCGTCAACACTCATTATTTTTGCGACACGCGGCATAGCTGTTTGCAAGCGTCGTCCACCACTGCCGTGGATCTGAGCTGCTTCGCGAAGATGACAATTATCTTTAGATGGTGTTGTAGAGAGAGTAGATTTACTACTCACTGCCCAACCAAACGCATCTCTTCCTCTGATGCCGTCAAAAAATATTCGAGCGAGAAATTTGACCGGCGTCCGAGCTGCTGGCAGAGATTGAGCAAAACATCTCGATTCTAAAACGAGACAATCTTTGCGAGTGTTCAAAGTTCGCTCGGTAATTGTCGGGAGTTTCGTGCGAAATATTATGCTGTTATCGTGTTCGCATCCAACGATGAGCACGCCTTGATGTTGTTTAGGAAGTCGGACGACACGGGGAAATGATTCAGCATCCACTTCCTCCTCCTCGTCGAGAACGTCGCCGCCAAAAATATTCATACCGCCAGGAGAAGAGCGTTTACTAGTTGTAACAAATTCTACGCGAACATTAACCGACGGAAGAACGATTGATCTCTTCTTTTTCGTTTGCTGTGTCTTTGTTGAAGTAGGCGACGGCGTTGACAGGATATCATCAGCGGTATTAATTTCTAGCGATACGCGAACTTCGGACGGTAACGATTTCAGAGACTCTTTGAGTTGATGAGCTAATCCTGGCTGTTGTCGAGTCAAAATTCGTTCAATCGTTCGAGCGTCGGCGTTTTCGACGTCGTTAAAAGTTTGGATGCCGTTGCTCATGAGTGCAGCGACTGTTTTTGGCCCGCAACGAGGCAACTGAGAAAGAACGTCCTTAGAATCGAACCATTTTCTCGATTCTATCGATTTCATCAGTTGATGGGAATAAACGGCGTGACAGAAATCTTTTCGAGAGACGTAGAGCTCGTGAGCCGCTTTAAGCAAACGAGGCGCGAGGTTTATGACCGACTCAACTTCGCGCTTTAAACTCGGTAGCAAGGTGCTGCTTTCCTTGTCGTGCGTTTCCCGCAACTCGTGTTGCGTTAAAACGTATAGTTTTTGCCAACCAAACTTTATGCTCGTATTTTTGGTGATTCGTTTACCCTTGTTATCGCAATGAAACAATGGAATGCGATTTTTGTTGTTTAATTCCTTCAGCATCGTCTTCTCATCTCGACGAATACAGATTTCGCCAAACTCAATTGCTTTACACGTTGCGGATAGAATCGAGCGTAAAATATCCGATTCTGATACCGCGCTAGCGAGACCACCGTGGTGTTGAAACAACGACGATGCAATTGTAGCATCTACCGTCGGTGTGGACAAAACATCCTCGTACATGTCTTTTGCGACGACTGGTTCATCGCCGTCCACATCTGAAGAGGAGAGCACGTTCTGAAACTGTTTGAAGGTCTCGAATCGCACGTATCGCATGGACATGATTCGTCCTTCCTCCTTTGCACTTACAGTATGTACCCCAGACGTGCCCGAGGACTCGTTGAATTCGCAGAGGTTCGCTGCTTTCATCTCGCGCAACGTTTTCACGGCCAACGCTTTCACCCAACGTAAGGCTTGCGCTTCTGGCGAAGAAGAAGAAGGAGATCTCATCGCGTTATTCGCCGGCGCTACAAGACTAAGCATCGGAGCATTCACCGGAGACGCAAGCGCGTACTTCGTGCGCGTAAACATGAATGTATTCGTTAGCCACTGAACGCAGCTCGGCACGGAGTATATCACACCAGATGCTACTTCTGCATTGATCGTTTCTGGTAAGCGCGCTTTGAGTTCACTCGTGATCGGCTCGATGTTGTGCAGAAGATTTTCGAACTTGAATTTCGAGTGCGTATCTGTCATCACGACGACAACACCCCGTTGATCGAGACCTGGTCTCCCGGCTCGTCCAGCCATTTGAAGGAGCATGCCTCGATCGATGCTTTCGTACATTCCACCGCCTCGATATACTTTGGTCCCACAAACTACAACGAGTCGCGCAGGTAAGTTGACGCCTAGTGCCAGCGTCGACGTCGAACAGAGCGCTAATATCGCTCTCTCTCGGAAAAGTGTTTCCACGAGATTTCGATCGTGGTATTCGAGCGAAGCGTTGTGAAAAGCGATGCCTTTTGGAAGGAGTTGCTTCAGCGCTTTATTCTTCGCTACTCGAGCAGCTTGAATAAGTTTCATCTTCGATTGCTCATCGGTAACGAACGGCTCGCGGAGAGTATTTCTTCTCTGCGCGATATCCTCCTCTAACTTTTTTGCGGCCTTCAAGGTTGCATCGCGCGTCGTGCAGAAAATAAGAGACGGGCATCGTTCGTAATGATCTAAAATCACGTCGAAAAGCTTCGCGTTGAGCGTCTTTTCAAACAAGTAATCGTTCTTGCTGTAACCGCAGTCGCGACATATCGTTTCCAAACGCACCGGTCTATACTCTTCGCCAAACTCCCACGTCGTCGTGGGAACGTTCTTACCGCCGCTCAGCCAATCGCCAATCTCCTTCACGTTCGGCGCCGTCGCCGAGACGCCCACAAATCGACAGCGACGCAAAGCCGTCTCCTCCCCTAAATTCTGTCCAATCGCTTTCAACCTCGAGACGATTGCCTCTAACGTCGCTCCTCTCGACGAATCCCCGACCACGTGTATCTCATCGATTAATACCACAGAAATAGATCCAAAAAACCCAAAACCTCCGTTTGATGAATGTCGTCTCGATAAAGAATCCAATTTTTCCGGCGTCGCCAATATCACGTCCGCTTTATCCACTTCCCTCCAAAACTCGCTCGATCGCGTCTTCTCGTCGTCCACGTCTCCCGTCAACAAAACGAAACTTAAATCTAAATCCGTGCCTCGACCAAATCGATTTTGCCAATCGCTCAGCTTTTCCGCCACCAGCGCTCGCAGCGGTGCCAGATAAACAACTTTATCGTTGCATCCGTTTTTGCTTTCTCCTCCTCTTCTCGTCGCCGTCGTCCTCCTCCTCCTTCTCCTCCCATCGTCGTCGTCCTCGTCTGCGCGTATTTCAAACAACCCAGCTAACAGCACCAGTTCAAGCAAAACCGTCTTCCCAGACCCCGTGGGTGCGCTGCACACGAACGATTCTCTCGCGCGCGTCAAAATAAACTCCATCATCTCGCTTTGCATCGCGTTGAAATGCCTGTTTTTTGTTTGTCGTTATTCGGCCGGCGCGCGTATATTTTCAAGTGGTCAGAGTCTTTGTTCTCTTCTGAAAAACGAGAGAGAAAACGAAAACGCGAAGAGGAAAAGAAGAAGAAAGACAAGAAAAAACAACGCGTACACACCGAAACCCGCCGCTCGTAGTCGTCGTCGAACGACGAAAAAACGCGCTCTGGAACGCCGCAGGCAGGTCCTCCGCGCGCTTTATCGTCGTCGTCGTCGTCGACATGTCGTCGTGTATTTCTATATGGTTTGAAAAGGAAATATTTTGAAGAAGAAAGCGTCTCTGCTTTTGTTGTGTTTCTCTAGGAGAAAACAACGAGATTTTTGAAAATTTTTTTGGTCTTTTTCTTCATAAAAAAAAAGAGAAAAAAGAAGAAGAAGAAGACCAAGAAGAAGGAGGAGGAGGAGGAGAGCGAGCACATGCCTCCTCGCGAAGAAGGAGCAGCTTTACGCGAAGAAGGCGGCGCGACTTTGAGAGCGACGACCACTACCAGTCGAGGAAGAAGAAGAGACGACTCTTTCGAAGAAGAAGAGGACGATCTCGATTTCGATCGGACGTTAGCGTTAGGTGCGTTTCTTTTTCGTTTCGCTCTCTCTCTCCCTCTTTTGGGAAAAATAGGAAAAGACTGACTCGGATTTGCCGTTCTCTCTCTCTCAGGATCTTCGGGATGGTTATTCATATACTACGTCGGAGTGATTAAAATTTTGCGACGCGAAGGCTACGCGGAGTGCGTTTTTACGTTTTCTTTTATTCTCTTTCTCTCTTTGTCATTTCTTTCATCGATTCAGATCTGGTTTGCGCGCGCGTCTTCGTTCGTACAAATCTGCTCCGTTCTTTTTTTTGAACCAAAAACGAGAGAGAGAGAGAAATGATACTGAACGGTCTTGACCGAAATACTCGCGCGGGCGGCGCGCTCGCGGCAGAGACGTGCGGTATATCTCTATTATGCGCGCATTAAAAAAGCGTGCTTCGTTAAGATTGCTTTGCGCTTACGCTCATTTCTTCTACTCTTTCTCTTTCCTCGATTACTTACGACACAGAAACACGAAAGTTCTGGGATGTTCCGGCGGCGCTTTGATCGGCTCTTTACTCTTCATGCCGACGGTGGATTTGGACGCGTTGGCGGTGTACGCCTACCTGTGCGCGACGCGGGCGAGGAGTTCCATTTTAGGCGCATTTCAGTTGCGATATTACGTGCAAGGCGCGATAAGAGAGTTTGCGCCGGACAACGCGCACGAATTGTGTACGAATAAGTTGGAGATGAGCATCACGAGGATGACATTGAGAGGATTGAAAAATTTACGGTTGAAAGTGTTCGAGACGTACGAGTTTTTCGTCAGAGCGTTGTTGTGTTCGTCGAACATCGTGCCTTTGAGTGGGTTGCCCATGTGGTTGAAAGGTCACGGATTGTGTTTAGATGGTGCGTTAACGGATATACAGTACGTCAGCGGGTTCAAGCGGTCCGGGACGTTTTCTAAGTTGCACTGTCGACGGAAACACGGGAGAAAGTTGATTGTGGTGAGTCCGTTTTATAGCTCGCGAGCGGATATCAAGCCATCGAAGTTTGTGCCGGTGTGGTGGTGTTTTTTCCCTCCAGAACAATATAAGATGAAGATTTTGTTCGAGATGGCGCAAAAAGACGCGAAGAATTGGATAAAGAAACAGAAGAAGAAGGAGGAGGAGAAGAAGTTGTCCGCCTTGGAAAGGGCGAGACGCGGGTTGACTGAGACTCAGCCAACGACGAATAATAGAAGCAACAACGTATCTTCTCCGGAAAGTAACGGAGGTGCGACGAATACCTCAGATTCCGATGTCGAGGACGACGACGACGGAGAAGAGGAAGTAGAAATGAAGGACTCGTTGGAAACTTTACGAGATTCGTCGAGGAACTCGTCGCAAAATTCGCTCCAGGATTGGTACACCGAGTGTCAAGAGTGGGCTTCGCAAACGAGCGAGTTTGCGGCGAAACGCGCGGCGGCGGCAAAAGCGGCGGCAGAAAAAGCCGCAAAGAAACACGCGGAGACGTGGACAGAATTTGCAGAGAGAGAAAAACGCATCATCAAATCGTTTTGGTTTCGAGCATCCGCCACGGCGCAAGAGGCGGTGGATCGACTGACGCACATGGGACATTCGAGCTTGACGAGCACGCCAATTAAAAGAAAGAAAAGAAGATCTATTGGTGGTGCCGGAGACGATGAATTTTACGACGCGAACGAGCAAGGCGGATACGAGAGCGAGAGTAGCAGAAGATCGTCCTTTGATGGCTTCTTGCGCGACAACGCGCACGAAGCGTTTGTCACCGTGGGCAAAGGCTCGATAAAAATCGAAAAGTTGATTTTGCAACTCATCGCGTGCATCATCGTGTACGTCGAGTGCGCGTTACAGGCTGCATTTTTCTTCATTTTGGCGATTATCTCCGGTATTTTACGCGTCGAAGGTAACGAGAAAAACTGGGAACGGTTTTATACCTTTGCGAAGCCGATGCCGAGACTATTGATGCACTCTGTGCCCGGGATACCGAACACGAAGAAAGTCGACGAGAAAACGAGTAAAATTCTCGGAAATTCCTGCGCGACGTATCGAGTTTTGTGTTATTTGATTCACGCGTCGACCGAGCATTTTGAAACCGCAAAAGTGAGCGGCTACGAGACGAACAATTCATCCATGAGCGAACCCGCAAATTAAAAGAAGAAAGTAGTAACAGTAGCACCCACAGACGTCCCCGAAATTAAGGTAGCGATACATATACGTAAAAATTGTAATAGAAAAGCAAAATTATAGAAGCAGCAATGTAATCATCAGCACTATATCGTCGTACACGCCAAGTTAAATAATAATGATTTCTGATGAGTGCGCGCGTGTTCGTTCGTAATAAAGTACTCGTATTGTAAATTAAAACCTCGCGATAGCTCTTTTTTCTCTCGCGGAAGCCTGCTCTTTTCCTGCCATTACCACCAGGCTTTCTCGCCGTCCGTGCCGGCCACTCGAATACCATCCGAACCAGCAACGATAACTTGGTAGCTCATCCCGACGAACAAACCGTGGTCGACGACGCCAACGGTATTCTTCAAATCGCTCGCGGCTTTGTTCACGTCCTTAATCGGCTCTTTGAAGTGCAAATCGACGATGTAGTTCCCGTTGTCCGTCACCGCGATGTTGTCGCCGTCCGGCTTGTTCGTCGAGCTCGAACCCATGCGGATGACCGCTTCGCACCCGGCTAAACTCGGCAACTCCGCAATCGTTCTCGCCGTGTGCTCGTGGCAAAACGGCGTGATTTCCACCGGCAACGGGAAACCCGGACCCAAACCTTTGCACAACTTGGACTCGTCGACGATGACGACAAACTTCTTCGCCATCACTTCCACCATCTTCTCTCTCAAAAGCGCACCACCGCCGCCTTTCACCAACGCCAAGTCCGGGTCGACTTCATCTGCCCCATCAATCGCCACGTCCAACTTACTCTTCTCGTTCAACGTGCACAAAGGAATGCCGAGGCTTTCCGCTTGCTCTCGCGTTCTCTCCGAGGTTGGAATAGCCACGATATCTTTCAACTCCCCGGATTTCAACTTTTGCCCTAACCGTTCGACGGCAAAATACGCCGTCGATCCGGTGCCCAAACCAACAACCATCCCAGACGTGACGTGGTCGTCCACCGATTTATAGCCGACGAGTTTTTTCAACTCGTCTTGCGACATTTGCGCCGTTGCTGCGTTCATCTTTGTTGGCTTTCTGTTGTTAATGTTGTTCGATGATCTTCTCGATGATGAAAATTTAGAAGAGATGCTTTGTCTGGACGAGGCGAGAAGAGGTTGTCGGGTCGCGGCGTACATTATACTAACGCGTTGCTTTGTTGCGATATACACGTGCTGCTGCGCGTATATTTAAAATATCGTTTTTTCGTGCGTATATACGAAAAGTAGTGAGTGAAGCGATGATGAAAATTCTATCCAATACCAAGAGAGAGTTGAGAGAAGAGGACGAGAAGAGATCGACGATTTTTTTTTTTTTCTCTTCTTCCTCAAAACTCACTTTTAACAACAACGAACAAAACGACGAATATCATCGTCACTTGCGCTTTTCTTCGGCTCAAAAGTTTAATATCCCGCGCTTCAGATAGACTCTCTCATTAATATCATATCGTCATCGTAGCGACGACGACGATGGCAACGACGACGACGCCCTGAGGAAGAAGAAAAAAGGAAAAGAATGGAGCGTCGACCTCAGCAACACCGGTCGTTTTCTTCGATTGGCGAAGAAGAGGAGGAGGAGAAATTCAACGCCTCGACGCAAACGGTGAAGAAGAACTTCAACAACAACAACAACAACGACGACGAGAAGGACAACGGCGAGATGTGCCAGAATTATTACCACCACCACCGGGAGGAGGAGGAGGATTTAGAGAAAGCGCTGCCGCCGTTACCGAGACCGATACGGATCTTGGAAGAGTTGAAAGAAAAGATGTTGAACAACAAAAATGCTAAATACGCGAGCATCGAGTGCGAGTTGAGCTCTTGGAGAGAGACGGAAATTATTCAGTTTTTGGTGGAGAAGATTCGGAAGAACGACAGAGACGCGTCGTCGTCGGTCGCGGAGGAAGAGGACCCGCTGAGAGTCGGACGCGTATTTACGGCAGTCAACGAAGGCGGTTTGACGGTTTTGATCGGGGAGGAGCTGAGAGACAAGCGGAGTTTAGGATCGGTGGTCAGAGCGGCGGCGGCGGCGGCGGCGGCGGAGAAGAAAGAGGAAGACGCTAGTAGCAGTCCGAAAGCAAAGAAAGGAGAAACGAACAGTAACGATGATGTTATTAATAAAAAACTCGCGCACGTGCCGAAGATGGCAATCGCAACGTTAGAGTCGCCGGTGAATTTAGGCGCCTCGGACGGGAGAAACGCCAGAGTGGTGTGTTTAGTCTTAGTTCCGATGAGCTCGCAAACGTTGCACGGAAACCATCGACACAGTTTTGAAGAGATTCATCGAAACAACACTTTACACAACAACAACGGCAACGACGTGGGAGATAAAGGCGCACTGTTTGGTCTCGACCGATGGAACAAAATCGCGTGCATAAAAGCCGCGTTTAGAAGTTTATCGAGAGAAACAGATTTTGTCTCCGACGCGAGCGATTTCAAAAGACTCCACTCGCACGCGAAGAAACATTCCAGATTGCCTCACGCTTTTGACGTTCTCTCCGCAGTCATGCACGGGGATAGCACGGACGATAAAGTTCGTTTGTTGAGTGCAAAGCAAAGAGTCCTCGACGCGTGGGAAGACGCCTTGGAAGTCTTGAGATTGTCCCACAGGAATTCGTTTCTGACTTCCATAGAACACAGGAAAAACGACGCGAAAGATACGAGCGCGGACAATAACAGCGCGTATGAAGCTGAGCGGACGGGGAGATTTTGCGGTGGAATAATTGATGATATAAAGCGACGTTCAGTAGTATACGCGAGCGATTGGACGGATGGATTGCGAACCGTGAAGACGATAACGGCGACTTTGTACATGTATTTCGGGTGCTTAGGACCAGCGATTGCGTTCGGAGGACTGACGTACGAGGAAACTGGAGGTAAACTCGGCGCGATGGAATTTTTGCTCTGCCAGGCTTTTGTCGGCATCGTATGGGCGATTATCGGTGGACAACCCGAGTTGGTTCTCAGGCCAGCCGGTCCGCAAACGGTATTTATTATCGAGCTCTATCGACTCTCGACTACGAAAACGTTCAACGTGCCTTTCGAACTCGCCATGGCGTGGACGGGCGTGTGGACTTCAATTTTCATGCTCGTCATTGCGTGTTTTGATATGTGCGCGATAGTCGTCAGATCGTGCACGAGGTTCACCCAAGAAATCTTCATGGTCTTTGTCAGTGCTATTTTTATATTCGAAGGATGTAAAGGCGTCGGAAATTACTTCGATAGCGAGAAAGAGACGTACAGCAGAGACGTGGCGTTGTTTTCTCTCATCTTAGCCGCGGTGACTTTACAACTCGGATTGTTTTTTGGAAAAGTTCGTTCCAGTCCTTTCTTACTCGGTCCTTTGAGAGAATTGACCGCTGATTTCGGAATCGCTATCGCGATCGTCACCGCGTGTCTTCTCGCCTGGGGATCTGAAATCGATGGGTACGAAAAGCTCTCGTTACCTTCGAACATCAAGCCGAGCGACAAAGGGAGAAGCCAATGGCTGATTGACTTGTTCCCTTCCAAAGAGGAAGGGCATCGATGGATTATAGGAGGCGCTATAGTTCCGGCGATATGCTTAACGTGTCTGTATTACATAGATGCGAATGTTGCAGCGCTCCTGTGCAACAAAGAAGAGGCAAAGTTGAGAAAAGGCGTCGCGTATCACTACGATTTCGCGTTGCTTTCCGTTTTACTCTTTTTCTGTTCGATTTTTGGCTTGCCGTTTGCGACGCCGAGTTTACCGCACTCGCCGCAGTACGTGAGAGCGTTATCGGAGGTTGAAGAGATCACAAAGAACGGAGACACTCGAACGAAGGTGGTGACCGTTCACGAACAACGCCTCTCGCCGTTACTCGTCAACGTTTTGGTTCTGTTGTCCTTTGTTTTATTGTCGTTGTTGAAAGAGATTCCCATGGCAGTTTTGTACGGTTTGTTCGTTTTGATGGGCATTAATGGTTTCTATGAAAATCAATTTTTCCATCGATTGACGATGATATTCATGGAACCAAGATTGCACCCACCGACTTCGTACGTCAGAAACGTTCCGTTATCGCGAGTGCACGGATTTACGTTCGTGCAAGTGTGTTGCGTGGCGGTCATTTGGGGCGTGCGCTCGACGGATTTATGCCTCATGTTTCCACTTTTAATCGCGATGTTGATGCCGCTTCGGTTACTTCTCTCCAAGTTTGACGGCATGTTTACGAAGGAGCAGTTACAACTTTTAGACGTGAACGACGAGGCGTATTTGGTATTAGACGATGATGACGACGGCAGTAACAACAACGAGGACGACGACCAAGACGAAGACAGTTTTGATGACTTCAATGCGGACGATACTGGGTTGAACAACAACGCGACTGACGACGAGCGTCGTCAATTAGTTCGCGCGGCGCAAAAAGCTGCGTTCGACTCGAGAGCCATGGCGCTGATGGATTTTGCTGAGAACGGTCCGAGTTTAAACGCGTCGTCTCTGGGAAGTGCCAGAAAACCCCCGTCTGCGCTTGGAGGAACTCCGAATCGCGTGCACCCGTACGTATTCCCCTATCACTCAGATTCCAAACCGAGCAGAGTTACATTGAGACGAACGTCATCTTACTTCAGCGACGACGATCTCTCGCCAAGGGATAAGTCTACAACCACAAGTCCAACGACCAAACGTCCCGTTTCGCCAAAATTTATAAACGATAAACGATAATAATAAAATGATGATGATAAAAGTAATAACAGTAGTAGTAGTAGTAGTAGTAGAGAGAGAGAGAGAGACCTCGGCCGTATTCGCCGAGGTTGTTGCTTGAGATTTTTAGTTTTTAGGATACAAGTAGACAAGAAAATAACTTGGTTGCCAGATGTTTTGTCGTATTGTAGCGCGCGTATTTACAAATTACTAACGCAACTAACACTCTTCGCATTCATTCATTCATTCCTTTTTTTCTTTGTTGTGTGTGTGTGTGTGTGTGTGTGTGTGTTCAATGTGTTCAAATATGGTCAATCCTGAAAATCATCTTATAAAAAATTACGCGGTTGTTCGCTTCGCCGCAAACGGCGCGGCGATTCGCGTCGCTCTCGTCTTCGGGGGAGAAAACTCAACCGATCGACCTTTCACCTCTTTCGGCACCGCTTTCCCTGCTTTCTTTTTTGTAACGCTTTTTTTGTTATTTCTGTTGTCCTCTCCTTTTGCTTTCCTACCGCCGAAAAGCACTCTCGATAACGTTCGGTACGCCAAGTAATACGTCAACGTTTGCACCAAAACGTGCGCGGAAAACATCGCGTTCGATTTCGTCGCGTACGGCGCGAAGAACTCCACGTTTTCGTACACCATCAATAATCTAGCCGCCAAAACTTTCACCAATTCCTCTCTCGCCGCTTGTAAAAACACGAGCGCGCGCGTCGCGTACTCCTTCGCTTCCTTCGGCGTCTTTTCCTCGACGAACTTCTTCGCCTTCACCAACTGCGGTTGCACTTTCTTAACGCTAGACTTCACTTGTTTCTCCACTTCACCGTACGCGCTCTTAATTTTCGGCATCACCTCTTCCTTTGCCTTCACTTTCGCCGTTTCGTACTTCTTCGGCAAATCAAACTCCATCGCCTTCTTACTCGCCAACTGCCCGATTTCCAACGACTTCACCTTCGCGAACGCGTAATACTCCGACCCTTTTTCCTTCGCGACGACCACCAACCCGCTCGTTTTCTCTTTCAAATATTCTCCGAAAACTTTCGATTGCGCTTTCAAAACTTCCAAACCTTCCTTCGCTTTCGTCTTCCCGTCTCGCGTCGCGGCTTCCGCGAACGTCTTCAACGCCTCCCAAAAATGCACAAACTCCGTCTTCAAATCGTTCGATTTTTGAAACCCTTTCGATTGCTCCTCTCGCAAACTTTGCTCGTAACTGTCTTTTTCCTTTCGAGTCTTTTCCAAGTTCTCTTTCGCTTCTTCGATGGCTGATTTTGATTTTTGCAATTCCAATTCCACCGCTCGTTTCGTCCTCTTCACCTCGTTCAAATCGGAAGACAGCCGTTCCTCCACCGCGAGTTTTTCTCTCTTCGCCAGGTCTACTTCCGCTTTCGCTTTTTCCAGCTCCATCTCCAACCGCTTCAGTTCTTTTCGCTGTCGTTGCTTTTGTTGTTGATCGACGTCGACATCATCCTCGGTAGCAGCTTCCGCGACGACGAAGAAAGAAGAAGAAGACGAAGAGCGCGTCGTCTTCCCCGCGCGCATCATTAATCCATTCGAAGAAGAAGAAGAAGAAGAAGAAGAATCGAAGACAAAAAAGAGCGAAAAGAGTAAAAGCGCGATCGCTCTTCTCCCTTTAACGTCGTTCCCAAACGACGCAGAAGATGATCTCCTCATGATTCTCTCTCTCTCTCTCTGAAAGTTTTTGGAAGCGTATCACGACACAAACAAACAAACGAACAAACGAACAAACGCGTTTGCGTGTTTTTGTTACGTTGTTTCGTTTTGAATTTTTAGGGTTTAGGGTGCCAAAACTCTTGAGAGAAAAAAAGAAAAAAAGGCAAAAGTTTCTCCAAAAAATCACCAAAAATCACATGAGTGGTGGAAGAGGAGGAGCGCGATTATTCACCGCGCGACGAGGACGATGCTCGTCGTCGTCGGTGGTTCTCCTCGCGCGGGACGTTTTGGCGTTTGCGGTTGTTTTTTCGCTGTACGCTTCGTGGAGAAGCTCTGGCGCGAGCAGCAACGGCGCGCGTTTTTTTTCATCTTCGTCTTCGCCTGCTTCTTCTTCCGTCGAGGCGATTGATGATGATGTCGTCGTCCGAGACTTTTCGGCGACGACGGGGAGAGAGCAGCAGCGGCGGTACTTTGACGACGACAGAGGAGAAGAAGAAGAAGAAAAAGAAGAGGGAGAAGAGAGACGAAGAATCGGAGGGCACGGGAACGCGCGGTTGGTGAAGGAAGACGAGGACCGAGAGGCGTTCGAGAGTTCGGACGAGGAACCGGTAGACCCGTCTCCGCCTTTACCTCCTTCCCCTTCTCTTCCTCCTCCTCCTCGAGCGCCTCCGCCTCCTTCTCCGCTATCGCCGCCGCCAACAAAGCTGCCAGGAGAAGAAGGAAAAGAAGAAGATAAAGAAGACGAAGAATATTATTACGCGAATAAATACACGGTTCTTCCTAGACCGGACCAATCGAACATCCCTCTCAACGCGCAAGAGGTTCGCTCGGATACCAACCACCCGCAATGGATGAAAGACATGTGGGCGCAACAAACGAAAGCGCTCACGGAAGAGGCGAAGAAAGAGTTAGAAAGGAAGATTTATGAAGGAGCCATACCGCCAGAATTGTCGCACGCGAAACCCGGGGATGTTATATTCGTCACGTTCGCGACGCACTCGGTGAGGGATTTCGCGAAAAATTGGGTCGACGCGGCGAGACGGTTAAAATTAGAGCCGCACTTTGTCGGCGCTTTAGACGAGAAGATGATGAAAGATTTAAAAGATTGGAACGTGCCGACGATGTTGTTGACTGGGAACTCGGTTTTAGCGAACAGGGGAGTGCAATTTATTACGGCCGGGAGCGCCGCGTTCAAGAAGATGGGAACGGTGAAGACAAAGTTTGTGCAGGATTTGTTGGACATGAACTTGAATCCGATTTTATCCGACGCGGATGTCGTGTGGATGAGAGACCCGAGGGGATACTTCAACAAAGGTACGTACGGGGAAGCGGATATTTTAGTGAGCACGGATTGCATAGACGTTCCTGGAGATAAAGACGATTCGAATAAGTGCGCGCACGTGAATTTCAACACCGGAATATTACACATCCGAGCGACGGAGGCGTCGAAGAATTTTTTACAACAGTGGAAAACGAAAGTGGCGACGTCGACGATTGCGTGGATGAGAGACCAACCGGCGTTTAATTTGTTAATGCACGAGGGCGTGAGCGGAATGCATTTAGAAAATGCGATTAAATTGAAAGATCCAGCGGACAGAGGGAAGGAAGGTTTCAGGATGGTGTATTACGCCGCAAACGCTACGGTAAAATTAGGGGTCTTGCCGAATTGGCTCTTCGGGAACGGACACTCGTATTTTGTCCAATGGCATCACAAGCAGTTTCCCGAGGATGGTGAACCATACGCGGTGCACACGACGTACCAATACGGAGACGACGGGCAATATGCCTGGGGGAAGAGAGAGCGCATGCGACAAGCTGGGATATGGACCGCTGACGATAGAGAGTATTACGAAGACGCGAACGCGAAATATTTAATCGTCCCGGATGTTTTCGCGCAGGTGAAACACGCGAACGGTCCTGGCGGTACGAAAATGAAAACAGTCGGGTTCGGAAAAGACGATTACAGAGTAGCCATCGAAAGACACTTCGCTGAAGATAAAGTGCGAAGAGAAACCGTCAGAAATTTATTGGCGCTGGGGAAGCTTTTAGACAGAACGGTTATTTTACCCGAACCGAGGTGTTATTGCGACAAGATTTGGAACAATTTGAACGGGTGCCGAGCTCCCGGCGCGGAGAAATTCGTGCTACCGTACTCGTGTCCCATGGACCACTTATACGATTTACCGAGCTGGTTTCGCAGTGGTTTGAAGTTTAGGGAGCCTGGCTTTTTAGCCGATTCGAGAGTTCCAGATAGCGTCAGAAACGACATCATTCGCGTGAACGTCGAGAGGAGGAAAAATTCAGCGTTAGTTTTAGAAGGCGACGATGATGGACGAGCAGAGAAGATGGAGACGATAAAAAATTCGTTCGATATCGACGAAAAAGAAGAAGGGAGTAAATCCGCTTCTTCTTCTTCTTCTTCTTCTTCTTCGGACGTCCAACTTCCCTTTGGTTTTACCGCCGCGATGGCTGAAGAAGCGTTGAAACCTTTCAGTTCGCACGCCGTCATCGAGTTTGATTACTTGGCCGAAGAAGGCGCCTTTTGTGGCTTCCACAGCGAGGAAGAGAACCACCTCTTCGACGATTCCGTCCGAGGTGCTTTGAGTCACTACCAATACTACTGCTTCACCGAGCCTTGGCAAGCCGCGGGCGCGCCTCGTTCCGGTCGACACCCGAACGAACCGTACGAACCGCAAGTCGTCAAAAGACACTGCGGCGAAATGGACACCGCCATGCGCTTTCTCGGTAAAATACACTTGGGCGTCATCGAGCACGTAAACAAAAATGAAAATCCGTTACAATGCACGTGCGAGTTTGGTTTTGCTCCTCCGACGCCGCTCAACGCCGTCGCGAGAGGACCGGCGTGCACGCACGAGAGTCACGTTTCACGATGATGATGATGATGATGATGATGATGAGAATACGTAGAGCGGCAATAGTAAAAGCAAAAGTAGTTATTAGTTACTTAGCAGCAGACATGGCAGAGATTTTAATTAGCATCGAGAAGATTTTAGTAGCCAAAAACAACATCATCACTCACGCCGGGGGAACAAAAAAGAGAGAGAAGAGTTCGTTGAAGAGAAGATGGAAAAGAATTTTTTCCAATTCCACGCGCTCTTTCTTCACACATAACACACATAAAATGGCTCTTCCCGTCCCAAACGTGACCCCAGCCAACGCGCTCAAAGCGCACGCGATCGTCTCCGTTCTCTTCTCTTTACCCGTCGTCATCTCTGGCGCGGGTGGGTTTCTCGAATTGGTGAGCGATGGCGCGGTGAAAGCGTCCCAATTGAAAGGTCCGATTGCCAATTTGCTCACGCACATCACGTACGTAGACTTTGTTAAGAACTTGTACATCTCTTTGATTTGCTGGACGGTTTCGAGCAAAGCGGTGACGGTTCAAAAAGTCGTCTGCAAGATCAACGTTTTGATGATGGTTGGAGCGACGCTCGCGTTGAAATATTCTCCGCCAGTTGCCGGAGGGCCACTCTTGCCGCCTCCGGCGCTCGCTTACTTTTCCGTCATGTCGGTCTTATATTGCCTCGCGCTTAAAGTGCCGCAAAAAGCGTTGAAGATGCTTCCGAGTTTACCAAAGATTGGTGGTGGTTCGAGCGCCACTCCGGCGAAGAGAGCGACGCCGGCGAGACGCGCGTCGACTCGAAGACGTTAAAATACTTTAAAAATTAAGGTTGCGGGTAAAGTATTCAAATCTTCGCCCCGCTGTTAAAGTCACAAAACACACTCTCACACCATTTGTAAATGTCACACGTTAAATATACTAAATATAAATTACAACATCAGCAGACGCGCGCAGTAGTAGCACAACCATCGCGGCGGCCCTTCGTCTATTCTCCTTCTTCTCCTTCACCTTTTTCGAACGATCTGTTCATAATTTCAGTCATCAACTCCGTGTTCGCTTTCACGATGTCTTCGTCCACAAACGACTCCAACATGTCGTAATCGAACTCTTCGCAATACGCTTTCCTGGCTTCCAAAATGCGCAAAGTCACCGCTGGATTTACCTTTGCGAATTCTCTTATCCAACTGTCCCCGTCGCCTAACTCGATGCCTTCCATCGCGTTTCTCAAATCGTTATAATCGGGGCACTGCACTTTTCCGTCGTATCCCGTAACTTGAGGAGCGAACCCTCCGTCGTTGCCCGCGCCTTCCAAATGCGCTTGAACTACGCGAATCGCAACGTACGTGAATAAACGTTTCAAAGTTCGCGCGGCTTTCCGTTCCGCGAGCTCGCCGTCTTGCGGCGTGTACAAGTTTGGGTAGTTTTTGTCCCTATCTTCTCGCTTCTTATTGACGCAGACTTTCTCACTCCTTCTCGTTGTAGTCTTAGGACGAGTTGTTGTTCTTCGTCCAAACTTTATCGTCGTCGTCGTCGTCGTCGTCGTCCTCGAAGATAGAAAAGAAGCGTTCATGAGATGATAGCAATAATCGCGAGCGCTCTCTCTCTCTCTCTCGACCTACCGCTCACTTAGTCCCACTGCTCGACCCGAGCGCAGCCGCGTGCGACCAGACGAGCACAACTCCCGCGATTCCAAAAGTCACCGGAAAACGAAGTCGCTTGTGCGGCCTCAGCGCGATGCCAACGGCAGGGATAACTGGAGCTAACGCGATCGGCCAAAGGTTCGAATAGTTCGGCGCTCTTTTTCTTCTTCTTCCCTCTTCGTTTATCGTTTTCGCGATATCGTTCTCGTCTGATGACATTTGATGCGGAGAGAGTGTGAGGAGTGCGAAGAGGATTCTTTTGCTTTGACGATGTGTGATGGGACTTTTTTTTACCGTAAACATATATATTTTCAGCTTCCGCGCGCGCTCGCTCTTCTTCTTCCCCGTGTTCTCTCTCTCTCTTTCGGTCGTCTCGCAAGTTTTGTGCGCGCGTGTTTGTATTTATGAGATGATGTGTGATATGTATACTATTACAAAATGGACGAGAGAGGATGAGAATCACGCGACAGCAGCGCGCGTTCTCACTTCTATCTCTCTATTATATATATACTATATATAATATGTATATATATTAACTCAAAGCGGCTTTCCCGCCCATGATAACCGCGCCCCAGCCGCCTAAGATCACAAACACCAAATGTTCTTCCTTCCAGTTCCCCGGGTTCATCGGATCCTTCCACGGGTAGCTCACTTTAGGTGGTGCGTTCGGATCGGCGGCGTAATATCTCTTTTGAAACTGAGCAGCGCCGGCGTTCCTCATCTTAGAAGAAGCCGATGATCGCTGCATTTGTTGCTGCGCGAGTCTGCGAAGCGCCGCGACTCCTGACATGATGATGTGTGTGTATAATACGTGTTAAATACGTGTAAGTGTGCGCGCGTGTTTTGCGTCTTTTCTTTTTTTGTGCATCTTCGTAGAGACTTTGAAAACCCTAAACCTCTTAAACCCTAAACAAAAATGTGCCAAAGTGCGTTCTTCATTTTCTCCACACACTTTTAACGAAACGATTCTGAGATGATGAACGCCTCCTCCTCCTCCTCTTCGATCAAGCTTTCCTCGATTCCGTCGCGCGGGGCCGCCTCCTCCCGCGTCGCCGCCGCTAGAAACTGCGGCGGGAAAAGAAGAAGTTTTATGAGGGTCAGCGCGGAGCAACGACAGAGATACGAAACTTCTGCGGATGCATCTTCATCATCATCATCATCATCTTTATTGGTGCACACGGTCAGCCCGGGCGATTCGCTCTACGGCGTGGCGATGCAGTACGACGTGGACCCGAGAGATTTGATCGTGCGTTTCTCTTTATTTTCTCTCTCATAGCGTGTTTTATTAGGTCTTTGTTTGTGTATCATCTTCTCCCTCGTGAAATTTTCGAATTCCTCTCTCTACTCTTTTTTTGAATTCGTGTTGATTCAAACACAAAAAAATGTGAGACTTATTGTGTAAAATATTGACGTCGTCGTTCTTTCTTTCTTTCTCTCTTTCTTTCGCGCAGGCGGCGAACGCGAAGACGCTCGGCGGATTCGAGTACGTGTTACCGGGACAACGACTGGTCGTGCCCGGACGATATTCAAGAGGAGGAGGAGGAGGAGGAGGTTTATTATTAGGACAACAGCAACAAAAGCAAAACGCAGCGATGAAAAATTTAGCGCCTTCGCGGAACGAGGCCTCGTACGTCGGAGAAGGAGAGGAACGACAGCAGCAGCAACAACAGCAAAGACAACAACAACAAGGTTTATATAAAAATGGTAATATTAGTAGCGGTGTAGTAGCGGGGCAGCAACAAGCGAGAATGCCGACGATCGTGACGGCGGTGTCGTTTGTTTTCGGCCTCGCGTTTGGGTTGTTTTTGTTTTCGCGAGAACGAGAATGAGAGTGCTTTATTTTTTGTATTTTTTGCTACGTGATGTGTATATGTTATTCTACTACTCTATGATACAATTTCTTTCTACGTGTTACTCTTCTACGTGCTACGATAAGCGTTCTTTTCCTTCTTATTCTCATTTTTTACTGTGGCGGCGGCGGCGGCGGCGGCGGCATTCCTCCTTGCATTTGATTTATCATCGCCATCGGCGCCGCGTTCATGCCAACCATCATCCCAGGTGGTGGCGGTGGTGGTGGCATTCCCGGCATCCCACCACCCATCATCATCATACCTGGAGGTGGTGGTGGCGGCGGCATCCCACCCGGCATTCCTCCTCCCGGCATCACGCCCATCCCGGCGAATCCGCTTATGCCGCTTCCGTCCGAAAACATCGCGTGCGGTCTCAAATGTCTGCCCCCATACCCACCGTTATTCTGCATTCCAGCTTGCGCTAACAACCTTTCCGCTTGACTCCCGTGCCTCTCCCCGTTCGTATCTTTCTTATACGCGTACACGACCGTAATCTGCTTCCCGGCTAAAAACTGCCCGTGCATGGCTTCAATCGCCCGATCGCTCGCTTCGAACGAATCGAATTGCACGAATCCAAACCCTCGGCTCTCCCCCGTGTCCGGATCTCTTTGCACTTTCGGCGCGGTAATCACCGACCCAAACGCGCTGAATGTGTCGTACAACATCTTCTCGTCGATTTCCGAATCTAAATTCCCGACGAACAAATTCGCCCCCACGCCGACGTCTTGCCCTTTCCCACCCTCTTGATTGCTCGCTTTGTTCACTCGTATCGGTTTCCCGAACACTTTAATCATGTTTAAAATCTTCACCGCGTACTCGCAATCTTCCTCTCTCTTCATCTCCACGAACGCGTACCCCTGATGCGACGACGTCACCCGATCTTTCGGCACGTACACCGACGCCACCGGTCCGCACTGAATGAACAATTCCCAGAGTAAAGTCTCGTCCATTTGTGGGTCGAGATTCCCCACGTATAACGTCGCCTCGGGGTTCTTCTCCGTCGAGTGTTGACCCAACGTGTTCGTCCCGGCGGAGACGGTGATGCGACCGCCGGCGAGGCCGGACATCGTCGACATCGTCGCCATGATGTGCTATTTTCCCTTTTGTGTTTTGTTCTCTCTCTCTCTCTCTCGATAATAATATGGAGAAGAGAATTGGAAAAAAAACAGACTCGTACAAACGCAGAGAGCCGCCACAGAAAAAAAAGGCGAACATATAAGAAGTAAGAACTCTCTCTTTAAGAAGAAGAAGAAGAAGAAGATATAATAACAATGCGACCGCTGGAAGAGTCCGAAGTCGCGCAAGTGTTCGAGAAGCTGTTTAAATTCATCGGGAAGAATTTACGACACGTGTTAGAATCATCAGACGGAGGAGGCGACGGCGACGAGAGCAACGATTCGGAGGATTCGTTTTGCTTTCGCTTGCACAAGAACAGAGTGTATTACGTCCGGGATAAAGTGGTGAAAAGAGCGACGAACATTTCGAGAGATAATCTGGTGACTTTAGGACAAAATATAGGCAAGTTTACGCACTCTGGGAAGTTTCGATTGACTATTGGGGCGTTGGATTTGTTGGCGGCTCACGGGAAGCACAAGATGTGGGTGAAACCGACGAGCGAGATGTCGTTTTTATACGGGAATCATTTATTGAAGTCCGGGTTGGGTAGGGTGACGGAAAACACTCCGGTGAATCAAGGGGTGGTTATTTTGAGCATGAGCGACGTGCCGCTCGGGTTTGGCGTGTGCGCAAAGTCGACGCAGGAGTGCAGGAAGGCGGATCCGAGCGCGGTGGTCTGTTTCCATCAGGCGGATATAGGGGAATACTTGAGAGCGGAGGACGATATGGTGCCGGGAAAAAAAGAGTGAAAGCACTGTAGCGTATGAGCGAATTCACGAATTATCATCGATCACTTTTCGCTCGGCTTTTGTAGAAGTATGTTGTAGTTTATATATTTAGTAAATTTGGTTTTGTTATATACATTTGTGCGCGCCGCGTGTTTCTCTCTCGTTTCGTTCTAAATCAAACTAAGTTCTTTCTAATCAATACTACGTTCTTCTCTTCTTCTTCTTCTTCTTCTTCTTCTCAATCGTCCAAGAAAGAATCGCGATCGCCGTCATCGTTCTGTCGATTTTGTTGTTGTTTTTGAACACCAAGCAATGCCCTGGCTGCATTTTCGGTGTTCAAAGAACCGTCGTCCGCGTTGTTATTGTTGTTATTCTCCGCTGGACTTCTCGGCGCAAACACCAAAGAACGTCTCTGTTGTTGGTGCTGTTGCCCTCTTCTCTCGCCGATTTGTCCTCCTCCCACATCCATCGCTGCGTTCTCTTCGTCTCCGTCGTCGTCTGCTTCCATCTCGTCCTCTTCTTCCTCCACGGGTATTCGAAACCGCACGATAACGCTATCTTGCGACTCCTCGGCGCAGCCGGTTTCTTTGTCCACCACCACCTGTCTCGCGCTATAAAATCTGTGAACCATTTCCAGCCGTCTCGCGTTATCCGCGAAGCCGAAGAAAACGACGTCTGGTCTCGTCATCGTTCCAAGAAAGCCTTTACCTAACTGCTTGGCGCTTAAAATACCTCTCGTCGCCACCGGGGGAAGACGTCGAGCGTCGTCGTCGTTCTGCGTGTTGGGGTAGTTGCTATTCTTGTTCCTAACCGCAATCGCGCGCATCTCGGCTAATCTCAACTGCGCGGTTCTCGCGCTCCCTCGTCTTCTTCTCCTGACTCCTCCTCCTCTTCTTCCATTTTCCCCGTCTCCGTCGTCTCCGTCGTCGTCGTCATCGTCCAACTCTACCCGAGGCGCGACTGGCACCCCTCTCAACTCCACTCCCGCGCTCGCCGTCGCCGTCTTCTCTCCCGCGATGTGCACCACCCCTTCTCTCCCAACCACCACTTCCACTCGCGCGCTCACAAACTTCAACCGTTCCGTCGCTTCTCTCAACACCGACGCAGACTGATAATCTAAATCTAACCAATACGGTACTTCCTCGAACCGTCTGGTATCGATCGCCATCGCGATATCTTCCACGTCTTTTCGATTGAGCGGGCCGTAAATCGGAACGTCTTGGACGATATCGATTTCCCCTCCGAACGAAGAAAAGCACAAGACTGGCGTTAATCCTTGTTTCGCTCCGTCACCGTTCATTGTATTATTATTATCTTTCCTCCGTCGTTCTCTTCTCAAAAGTTTCACGTGCGCGCCCGTCGCGTTTACGTTTACCAAACCTTTCACCACTCTCAACAACCCGTTCGAGTCGACTTTAAATGCGATTTGGTTTTGCACCACCGAAGTGCACACGTACGACTTTTGCTCGAATATTTGACCACTCCCGTTGTTGTTGTTATTAATGTTACTATTCTCTCCTCCGTCGTTATCCTCGTCAGACACGCTCACGTCCGCGTGCACGTCCACGCCGTGCGCCTCGTCCGGTCGCAACACGAGCGACATTTGCGTCGGATTGAAGTACAAAGTGAGCGTTTTTTTGTTCAACTTTTCAAAGAGCGGGAGAATGCGGTCGAGCCAGGAGAGGCCGAGCTGCGTCAGAGTTCCTCGCAGCTTCATTTGTTATTGTTGTTTCTCTCTCTCTGTCTGTCTGTCTGTCCGAGAGAGCGTTACGCGTGCGAGTAGTGTTTATCGATATATCGAACGCGAATTTACTTTTTGGGGAGAAAAATTTTGAAAATTTCCCACATAAAATCGCGCGCGTAAGAAGAAGAAGAAGAAGAAGAAGAAGCGAGAAGAAGAAGACGACGACGACGAGAACGAAGAAGAGATGGACGAGGAGAGAGTGTTGCACGCCGTCGCTCTGAACGACAACAAAAATAATCGTCACCGAGAAGAAGAAGAAGAAGAAGAAGAAGAAGAAGAAGAAGAGATTTTGTCGACAAAAACGCTCTCGACGCGATTGGAGGAAAAGCGAAGCGCGATTAAAGCGTGGGAGAACACCTTCGTCGGGAGGAAACCGACGCGAGAGGACGTGGTGAGAGACGAGAGAGCGAGAGCGATGTATCGAGAATACAAGGCGCTGCTGACGGAGAGCGAGGATTTGGAGAGGAGGAGGAAGAGTAGGAGGAGGAACGATGCGACGACGACGACGACGACGACGACGACGACGACGGGAGGAGGAGGAAGAGATTTCGAAAATGTGCACCACCACCAAAAGACGAGAAAAATGGAGAGAAAAATCGAAAGCGACGACGACGACGACGATGAAGTCATCGCAGCGACGCCACCGAGGAAACAACAAACGACGGGACAACAACTACAAAATCACAATCAGCGCGCGGCTGTGACGAAAGCAAAATTTGCGGAGAAAAAGAAGAAGAGTGGTGCCGACGATAGTCTCGCCGCGGCGGCTGCTGCGGCGGCTGAAGAAGCTCTCGCGTTGGAAGAGGCGAAAAAGAAGAAGGTGATGACGACGACGACGACGACGACGACGACGACGAAACCAAATAGTTTATTGGCGATGAAAAGTAGTAACAAAACAGCCTTCGCTTCCTCCTCGTCGTTTGCGCGCATCGCGAATAAGCAAAAGAGTCAGACTTACGAACCTTTACTGTGCGAAGAGGACGAGAGAAATCGAGCAAAGGAAAGATTAGGCGCGTTGAAGAGGCAGGAGATGCACGCGATGGAAAACGCGAGTTTAACGAACGCTCTGAAAGGAAACGTCGTAGGACCAAGGAAGAAAAAGAAATTGGACGTTCGAGAAGAAGAACTTGTAGCACCACGAAAAACGGAAGAAGAAGAAGAAAGGCAAGAACGGCGACAACAAGGGGTTGTGGCTGGAAAAGATATCACAGCTGCAAAACAAGAAGGAAATGACAAAGATGCATCGATAGGACAAAGTAGTGTAGTATTTAGCTCGTCGGGAGACGTCATGGGAGCACAAACGATGACGACAAAAAATACGCTTCCACCGACATTTTCGCCACCAAAGAAAACCGCAGCGCAAATCCGTGCGGAGCACGCGAAGCGGTTCCCAGAAGTCGGGGTCGCCAAGAAAACGGCAAAATTTAGAGGCGTGAGCGAACACTCGCGACGCAAGACGTACAAAGCTCCAAGGCGCAGAGCGGGTAGTGCAAAGCGCCCGCCAAAAGTGTACACGCGGGAAGCCGCTCGAAGTGGTGGCTCGAAACACCTCAACGCAGAGAGGCGAGAGCGCAACGCAAAAGGCAAAAGCGGGAAATTTTCCGTCGGTGAAGGCGACGATGATTTGTACAGCAGTAAAAAGAAGTACGACGACGATGACGACGACGAAGACGACATCGAGAAGCACAAATTGGATGCTCTAGCTGCGGAGCGACGTAAAAAATTGGAGGAGTTGAACGACGATACGTTGCAAAAGTACATCGTGGACGTTCGCGAATGCCTCTCCGATGCCGCAGTGAAGAAAGCAGTACAAAGTGCTAATGATGAAACGATATTGAAAGAGAAACTTCGCTTGGTTTTAGAGCGTGGATTTGGGTTTCCAGCGTTCAAGCCTGGACAAATAGACGTGATTTTACGCGTCTTGAAAGGTGCAAACACTTTGGCGTTGTTGCCCACGGGTGCAGGAAAGTCTCTGACCTATCAGCTTCCGGCATTACTGTTACCTGGGATCACTTTAGTCATTTCACCTTTACTTGCATTGATGTCCGATCAAATGCGCGGTTTGCCGCCGGCTTTAAAAGGCGCGTGTTTGCGTTCGGACGCTTCCTACGAAAAGACAGAGGAAACGCTCGAGGAGGTGAAAAGCGGTACCGTCTCAATTTTATTCGTTTCTCCGGAACGACTTTTGAACGAAAAGTTCTTGTGTGCACTGCGAGAATGTCCGAATGGGGTGAGTTTAGCGTGCATCGACGAAGCGCATTGTGTCTCGGAATGGTCGCATAATTTTCGACCCGCGTATCATCGACTCGGTTCTATTTTGTTTAATCGAGTGATGAAGAATGGAGCAAACACTTGTAAAACGTTTCCAGTGTTAGCGCTCACGGCGACTGCAACGAAGAAAACGGAGATCAGCTTACGCGAGACTTTGAATATTGCTCCAGAGAACGCGCTCAGAAACGATGCAATTCGTGATAACTTGTTCTTATCGGTCATTCGGGTCCCGTCGTGCTCGCGAAATTCAACGCTTTTGCACTTTTTGCAAAAAGATCATCCGAAAGGAGCGGCAATAGTCTACGTGGCGTTCAAAAACGAAGCAGAATCAGTAGCAAACTACTTAAAGGTCGAAGGCGTCGCCGCGCGTCCGTATCACGCTGGTCTCGATAAGAGTGAACGCCACAGAACGCAAGTGCAATTTCAAGAGAACAAAGTTCGCGTGATAGTTGCAACGGTTGCTTTCGGCATGGGTTTAGATAAACCGGACGTTCGATATGTGATAAACTACGCGTTACCGAGGTCGCCGGAGTCGTATATTCAACAGTGTGGCAGAGCTGGTCGAGACGGAAACGAAGCGCATTGTTTGACTTTTTTGGATCCTGAAGATTACTTGCGTTCACGGTCGTTGACGCACGCGGATGGATGCGATGTCGCAAGCATACGAGATCTCATGGAAATTGTATTTCTTGGCAACGGCGACATTCCGAACGCAAAGTCAATTCTGAAAAAGAAGAAAAAGAAGAGCGGAAGTGAGGACGAGGACGAGGATGAGGAAGACGACGTCGAGAAGAGGAAGACGGATTACGATGCTTATGGTAATTGGATACCGAAACTTGGGCGCATTAAACCGGATATCATCGCACCAATTATTGACGTAAAACTCGAAGCAATTGAAACAGCATTATCATGCCTAGAGTTGTGGGGACGGGACGCGCAGTCCGTAACATCTCCGGGTTCTCGTGACGTGAAATTGGACAAGGAATATTCAAATTTACTTCGCGTGCTGCCAGACTTTCGCTCCACGTGCGAAATACGCTTCTTCGGCCGTGACCCGAAAGAGATTGCGAAGCAAAGCACGCTCGTTGATGCCATCTTGAAGCTCTGCCCGGAGCCAAAAGCGGACGGCGCGAGAATCTTCGATATTTGCAAATCAGCATTTTTAGCCAACTGTTCTCTCGATGACGTCGCATTCCAATTGAAAGCTCTACGTGATAACAAAGAGGCAGGATACGAAATTCGCGACCGAGCGCTCGGTTTCGAGATCTTGCGCGATCCACCAAAAGGAGAGAAATTACGAAAGCTGGCATCCGATTTAGCCAAGCGTTTGGATGCAGTAGAGAAAGGAAGCGTCAAGAAGCTGGATGCTTTGTATATGGCGTTGGATTACGCCGCTGACGCGGAAGAAGATGACGTGCAAGGCGCTCGATTGCGCGAAAGTTTGAAGTGGTACTTGAACGCGAACGAAGAGGAGGAGGAGGAAGAAGTTGAAGTAGAACCAAAAGAAGGAGAAAAAGACGTATCGATTCGCAGAGTTACCGAAACAAAACGGCCAGAGTGCGTGCTGACAGAAAAGCGCATGCTTCTTGCGGATATTCGCGAAATACTCACGCATCGTAGAGGTGGTAAAGCCGGTGGTGCTGGTATCCTTCGCGCTCGCGCCGCGGCCCGCGTTTTACACGGCATCGGGTCGCCAAAGTACCCCGCCGCGGAATGGCGAAGAGGTGGCTCTGCACATCTGTGGGAACGCCATCGAGACGTCGATTTCTACACCGTAGTCAAAATGTGCGACGCTGAAATCTTGCGCGTGAGAGGCGTGGTACCCACAACTAAGAATAGTGATGAATAGAAAAACTAGTTTTTTAGAGCAGTTAGCATTATTGTATTAGGCACGCAAAATTTGTATAAACTTGTATTACACGAGAAATAATCGTCTTTACGGTTGAGGAGGTGACTCTGGCTTACCAAGCGTCGTCGTTGACGTAGGCGGCGCCGGCGCCGGTGGCGGGGTCCTTTGCTTCTTTCTCCCACTTGAATTTCCTCTCGGTGAGCACGTGCTAAAGAGATTTCCTAAACCGAACAAGTCTGATGCCGAAGCAGCGCTCTTCTGTTGTTCTTGTTGCTGTTGCATTTCATGCGGATCCGCCGCGCTATCATTGATGTTGCTATTATTTTTATCCGAAAACAACTCGTATTTGATGGAATCTTTGTTATTTTTCTCGATCTCGTCGTCGTCGTCCCCTAGGTGAGAGGACGTCGTCGTCACCGATCCGGTCGGAGTCAACTCGTGCGGGTCTACATCTCCTCTCCAAATAGTCCTGGCGGTGAACGTGGAGCGCGCATTTTCCATAGTCTTCGCGGCCAATTTTGCCCCACTCTGCGTAGTTTTCTTCACTCCGTCGTATACCGTCGTGAGACCGTCGTCCAAAAACTTCTTACTCTTCATGAACCCGTCCGATACGCCGTTGGTGATGAGATTTAAACTTTCGTCTTGGAATTCGACGATGATTCTTTGCAACACACCTTGCGCGATGTGTTTCCCGAACGCTTTCCCGGTGCCCACGAACACTTTATCCATTTCAAATTGTTTCACCTTGAAAGACGTTTGCGAAACCGTCAATATTCTCACGTTCCAGTCGATTAATCTCGTCTCTTTCACACGCAACACCAGTGGTCTCTTTTGCATCGTCTCGATTGGATCTTCTTGCATGGTGTTTATCATCGTCGCGTACCTCCCGAGCGCGGTCAGTTTATCGGTCACGTCCGTCGCCATTGAGCCGATTTCTTTCACGACTGAACCAGAAATCTCGATCGTTTTATTCGCCGCATCTTGAATCTTTTTGTTCGCGTCTTCGATTTGCGTCTGGACTTGAGATTGAAAGTATGAGAACAAAGTATCGCTATTCGCTCCGCTGGAATTCGCATCTTTCGTCATAGCTTCGTCTCCTTCCGACGCGAGCAGTGCATTCGTCTCAGATGCTTTCAAAAAGTTCCATTCTCTCTTATTCTTCTTCTTCTTCTTAAACACGCGGAAATTCCCTCTCCCTCTCCACTCCTCGATGTAGATGTCCACGCCTCTCGCTTCCATCAAGTCGATCTTCGCGCTCAAAAATCCAACTGCAAAATTTTTATCCGGGAAGAACTGCATCATCGGAACGAGCGTGAAAAACGAACACCGAAACGAAATCTGTTGTATCCGCATGACGTACGGGGACGAAAACTCGTCGTTCTTTTTCTTCTCCGTCCTTTCTTCTCCCGTCGTCGTCGTCGCTGAATTTTCTTTTTCTTTTTCTTCGCTATCGTCGCTATCGTCGTCGTCGACAGAAGAAGAGGAGCGGCAGTTACCAACCTGAACATCAAACACCTCCACTCGGTTCCATCGAAACTTTACTTTCTTCAGCGTCACCTCTTCGCTCTCGGGAAACACGTTCTCTCTCAAAACTTTCCTGATTCGTTCCGTGACCTTCTCGTCCAAAAACGCAATCGCGTTCGTCTGATTCACGTACAAAAACGCCAGGCACATCAGTCCGAGTTGACCGACGAACGAGAGCACGCGAGGATGGAATATCGTCGAAAAGAGGACGCGGTGGATGAGATACAAGATTCGAATCCAGAGTGGTAAAAGCGTTGTTGCGGAAGCATTAATAACACTCGCGTGAGCCGCTGCGGTGCCGCTCGCCGCCGCCGCAGCCGTCAACACTTCCCTCTCCATTGTTTTTTGTCGTTGTTTCCCGGAAGAAGAGAGCAGAGAGAGTGATGAAGACGCGGGGTCAACACACAGAGAAATAAATGTTTTGTGTGGAGCTTTTCCCGGAACGAACGAACGAAAGATATTTTTTCAAAAAAATTAGGGTTTGGGGTTTCAAGGGTTTAGGGTTTGTCAAATGCTAATAAACTGCTAGTAACTGTCGCTCTCGCGGCTGCCGCTCCTCCTTCTCCTCTTCCTCCTCTTCTCCTTCTTCTTACTCCTTCGTCTTTGTCTCTCGTCGTGCTTGTCGTCGTCGTCTTCTTCGTCTGAACTCGAGAAGGATGAAGAATGAGACGACGAGGAAGAAGAGGAGTAGCGCTTCTTTCTCTTCTTCTTCTCTTTTTTTTTCCTCCTCTTCTTCCTTCTCTCCTTCTCGTATTCGTCGTCGTTCTTTTTGTTCTTGCTGCGGCTGCTCTTAATCCCTAACATCTTATTCCTCTCCTCTTCCTCTC
>Ga0255763_1000284_pt1 | contig 55267 bp, 34 predicted proteins | sample 041ome_2_FD_179963 | JGI IMG/M metagenome (GOLD analysis project Ga0255763, IMG submission 179963) | Coastal salt marsh microbial communities from the Groves Creek Marsh, Skidaway Island, Georgia - 041406US metaG (version 2) | ecosystem: Environmental > Aquatic > Marine > Intertidal zone > Salt...
TATGAGGAGAAGAGAGCGCTTTTCTTCTTCTGTTCCCGCGGCGTTTCTTTTTTTTGTACAACGTATACACTTACACCCTAAATAAAACGGTCTTTAGAGGGAGTCATTGCTTCCCTTTCAACTCCCAGGAAGAGTACCTCCAAAGAGTAAGGGTTATAGACTTATGTATGTCAAACCCTAAATAATAATTCTTCAGAGAAACGAGAGAGAGAGAAAAACGCACGCGAATATACATAAACACGCGCGACGACGACGACTCCGCGAGAGAGAGAGAGAGAGAGAGAGAAACACAAGAAAAAATGTCGCGTCAACGCGTCCTCCGATCGATCCAAAACGCCTTCGCTTCATCATCTTCATCATCTTCTTCGTTATCTAGACAACAACAATTATTCATTAGCAAAACTAGCAAAAGATCGTACGCCGGTTCCGGTCCTCCCGGGGGTTACTTCTCCGAAGGCACGCAAACGCACAAGAACGGATACTTGTTCGGGGAAACCCCGCCGAAAGAAGGCGCTCGACGCGTCCGAGAGAGCTGGGAATTGCCGTATTTTTTAACCTTCTCTCTCGCTGGCGTGATGTTGTATTTCGGTTTAAACTCGAAACCGAACACGAGTTTAGTCGATTGGGCGAGAGAAGAAGCTCAGAAGAGGTTGGACGAGGAAAAGTAGAATATATACCGACGAACGCGTGCTCATCTCATCATCGACGAGGAGGAGTTATTCTTCAGAGAAAAGGAGAGAGAGAGAGAGAGAAGAGAGAAAGCGCGCGCGCGTTGTTGCTGTCGATTTGAAGTACCGATGTATCGATCGATCGATCGATCAAAACCTCGGATATTCGAGACCCGGGGACTTCGAAACGGCGCGCAAACCCGTTGTAACATTTTTGACTTTATACCACTTTACTAAAAACAAATACTATTATTACATCATATGTGCGTTCTAATGTGTGTGTGTGTGTGTGTGTGCTACTATCTATCTTCTGTATCGCGGACGCTTGAAGTTTACGTACAGATGAAATATGCCGCGCTCGAACGTGCACTTGAACCCTCGCTTGTGCGAATACTCCCACTCTTTGTTTACGATGCGAAACGCGACGTCTTCGTACGGCGGGCCGCTGGAGATTCTCAAGATGCACGTGTCGTCGTTTATGGAGCTCGCGTCGCGCTCGAGCTTGTAAGTAGGCGCTTTGCTTTTATCGATCAAATCCGGGAAGAAGACGTTGAACTTGTACCCTTGGACGGTTTTCGGCGGCGGGTTATCGTGGTCGTAGTGCGTGGAGTTGTATTTGTTCCACTCGTAGCCGGTGTGGACTCGGTTGAAGTATCGAGGTTTCCGGGGTTTGTACTTGTTGTGCCACCAGTAGAGCTCTCGGTCGTTTCCGTCTTCGTCTCGTCTCAAATCGACTTCGCCGGTGAACGCGACGTCGCCGTCCTCGAGTTTGCCCATCTGTTTCTCCGCGTACTGTTTCGCTTTGAGTTCTTCCTTGAGATCGGCGGCTTCCTGTAGGAGTTCTTCTGCCGTTTTTCTGAGTCCTTGGGCATCGTCGTCGTCGTTATTGTTATCGTCGTCGGCGGCGTCTTCATACCCCGTTATCTTCTTAAACCTTTTCATTTTTTCTTGTCGTCGTCGTTGCTTTTCCAACTTCTTCTCCGCCTGTTCTCTCGCAAACTGCTCCGTCGCCGCGGCGCGCACCCGGAGAAGATTTGCAGCGTCTCTGTCTTCGTCGACGAGGATAAGCGTTCGTTGCACACCACTCGGCGCTTCTTCTTGCTCTTCACACAGTTTCAAAAGCTTCGCGGACTCTTCTTTGGACAGAGGTTTCGGCTCTTCGCCGTACGTCACTTCGACGTGCGCCAAGAGCGCTTCTTCGTCCTCTTCTTCTTCTTCTTCTTCTTGTTCTTCTTCTTCATCTTCGTCGTCGTCGTCGTCTTGAACCCGTTTCGCAAAGTCGTCGCCGCCTAACAAATCTTCCTCGTCGTCATTGTCGTCGTCGTTCTCGTTCCCCATATTTTTTTTCGCGACAAACTTGATGTTTTTCTTCGATTCTTCGTACACTTTCACCAGCGTTTCTCTGCACTGTTTGTTGTACTTTGCCAGCGTCACTCGCTTCAACGCTTTCCTCCAAAACGAGATTTCCGTCTCGTCGTCTAAATCTTCGCTGATAGATCGATTGATTTCTCGTTCGAGATCGATCAACTCTTCGAGCGAGCCAGATAAGTCCACCGATTCCATCATCTCTTCGTCCATTTCCGTCAGTTCTTCTTCGTTTCCTTCGTTCAATTCTGTCTCCGTCAAGCGATAGACGCACGTCCAGAAATTTTTATACTCCTTCTCCTTCTCGTCTTTCTCGTCGATGAGTTTCAACACGTTCACGCACTCCTCTTTAAGCTCGTGCAAATCTTTTTCCGTCATGTACTTGAACAACGAACTCTTCGAATCGAATTCTTCGTTGAACTTCCTCGCGTTTGCAAGTTCCTGTTCGTTTTCGAGACTCGCAAACGCGGCGCCGTACAACGCTCGCAACAAAGTATCGATTGGTTTCGCTCGACCGTTTTTGTATCGAATATTTGCACGCAGCAACAACTGATTGAAGTGAAACTTCTCCTCTTTCTCTTCCAACTCTTCCGCGCCTTCCATCGCTTTCTCTCGCATTTGCGCGTCTCGTTCTTCCTCTCGTTGCGCTTTCGCGCGTTCGTATTCGATTCGTCTCTCTTCGATTTTCCGAATTTCCTCCTCTCGTTCTTTTTGTAACTCTTTATCCGTCAACCTTTGAACGGCTTTCTTCCCTTCTTTTTCAATCTTTTTGGACCAGACGAACTTTTCCGTCAAGTTTTCGTCGTTGAATGGGTTCCTCTCGTCCGTGTAGAGCCCTCCGGCGACGGAATCGGTCTTCATCTGCGACATCAATTTCTTCGTCGCTTTCGCGAGAAGTTTGTTCTTCTTCGTCAATTCTTCTTCCTCGTCTTCTTCTTCTCCCGAGGAAGAGGAGGAGGAAGAATAGTCTTCTTCATCTCCTCTTCTTCGTTTCTTCTCCTTCTTCCGGCTGCTGCTCTTCTTTTTGCCGCCGCCCATTGTTTCTTCCGCGCGAGAAGAGCGTTGGTGAGTGAGGCTAGGCTCTCTCTCTTTCTGCTGCGGGTAATAATGTAATAACGAGACGACGGCGATTCGAGAGAAAAACGTTCTTGGAGAAGAAAATTTTTTTCCTTCACTCTATTTTTCTATGGGGGCATGGGCAAACTCGGGTTTGTTTTTGCACAAATTAAAATTTTATATTTTCCATTTTAAATGCCGCGAAACACATTTTTATGGATCCCCATGGGATTAATATTTTGTTTTAAAGTATTACATTCACTTTGTATGATATAAATCATCGAGTAAGTACTGATTCGGGAATTTTCAGAAAAAATAAAAATGAGGCGAGATTTGTCGTCCTTTAATTCGGCACATTTACTTCCTAACAGAATAGATATTGTGCATTTAAATATTAATTTAGTTCCTTTTGAAAAGAATTTATCATCTTTGTTCGAATATATATGATATTAAATAATAAAAAAGCTGGATGCAATGAGAAAATTTAATTAATTAATTTTAAAAATAATCCCGAGTGAAATAATAGATACAAGTTCTTATATGTGCGTGTAAACTAATTTACCAATAAATAATTGCAATACAATGCAGTAATTATATATTTCAGAGTTTCAATTGGATTATTTTGACAAATTTTTATTTTAATTAAAAAAGACTATTCCTGCTTTTGCCTATTTCCTTTTCGGAACACTTTACTAAATCTATCCTTCTCACAAACAAACAGCGTCATTAGAAGAACTACGGCTACGCTACCTCCTTTTATTACTGTGTGTTTGAGATGTGGCGTCATTCCTTCGACGTCGTTCTTCTTCTCTATGGTTGTCAGTGCGAGAGCGCTCGCAGCGATGGCGACCAGCGTCCCCGGTTTGGGAAACGTTTCTCGGAGGACCTCTTCACTCAGCTTCCCTCTCCGGATCAAGAATCGTGACGTCAAGTAAATTCGCAGCACTAAAGACACGAAATTGCTATACACTAATCCAGCCGCGCCTACTCGTGAATATTTGAGAAGCGAAAATCCCAAGACGCAGTTAACGATTGAGCAGGAAACCAACCACGCGTTCCCTTGCTTTTTAATCTCGCGCTCAGACATGACCGCGTGCGCGAAACCTTCGACTATTCCATTAACGCTCAACGGTAGTATTAATCTCGCGTACGCTTGGAGAGTATTTGTCCCATCTTTCATCCATTCTTTACCGTATAGAAAGTACATGACGTCCTTGGCGAAGAACGGTCCCACGAAGAAAGCAATCGAACCGACTAAAACGCTCACCGAAAGAATATCCTTCAACTTCTCCTTCTTCTTCTCTTTGCTCGCACTCGCCGCAAACGTCACGTACGCGACCTCTTCGAACGGCTGTAACACTAATCGAACGAACAACGACCCTAAGTTTGAAACGAGACCAAAAACGCCCATGACAGAATCGTTCGCGTTGGCGACTATCAGAGCGAATTTTTCACCCTCGGCCAGCGCCAACTTCAAGTAGGACTGATACAAGAACGAATTAATCAGACGACGTTTTTGATTCGTTTGCGTTTCTTTCCTCATTATCATTGTCTTCTTCTCCTTCTTCTCCTTCTCGCGATACACGTAATAACTCGCCCCGTACACCGCGCTCGTCGTAAAACTCTGCGCGACTTGGGCGAACGCGAACGCGTAATACACGGACGAAGAAGATAACGACGCGTAAAACAAAACCGCAGTTTTCGTAAACGTCCCGACGGTTTCCGCGACCACTCGCGAACCAAATATTTGCTTCTTTTGTAACCAAACGTACTCCGGTTCGGTGGTCAGTTCAATCAAAGCCGCGAGAACGCACAGAACCAGAGACTGCGCTCGTCGATGATGATCTTCTTCTTCTTTAACTGTTTCCCTTTTCAACACTAACCACCAAACTAAACAAAACATCAGTGCGAAAACAAAGCACGCGTACTTCCAAATATATCTCCGAGCCAATCGACGGGCATTTTCATTTTCATCGTTTTCATCATCATCCTCATTTGTTCTTCCTCTTTCTTCTTCTTCTTGTCGGAGTAAACTCCTCCGCAATCCATCTCTGACGCATAAAACGAGCGCAAAGACGAGCGGAAATTCCACGAGCGTTTTGCCAATCTCTTCGCTCTTCAAACGTCGAAATATCCGCGCGTTGAATAAAAAAGGGAGACATTTCCCTACGATTTGCGCGGATAAAAGCAGAGAGAATGATTTTCTGAAGGACGTGTTTGTGTTGTTCTTCTTGTTGTTCGCGTTGTCATCATCGGGAGGAAGAGTTGTAGCAGTAGTAGTAGTAGTAGTAGTAGTAGTAGTAGTCGTACTACCACTACGACTTCTCGTCCTCATTCTTCTTTCGTGTGTGGGAGTATTTTATTTAAAATAAGATTTCTCTCTTCCTTTCTCGCGTGTGTGTGGTGTTCTTACTCGTATATGTGTATGTATTTGTTTACGACCCTGAGAGTAATGAGTGTTTTTGGCGGCGAAAAGTTTTTTTTTTTTTCGTGTTTCTCTCTCTTCATTAATAAAAACTACGAGTAGTACTTTTATTACGCACGTACACATGTCATCGACAGCACAACAATCATCGTCGTCGTTACTCACGGAGGAAGAAAAGAACGAACTCGTGGAGTTGCTCATCTCTTCCGCGCGGTGCGGGGACGCGGAGGACGTGCACACCATTCTCAGAGAAACGAGCACGACTTCGGGAAAATATTTTCACGAATTTTCTTCTCCAGAATCTTCTTCTTCGATGATTTTTCGTTTCGTAAACTCGACGGATGAACACGGGAGAACGGCGCTGTTTTTCGCCTGCGCGAACGGACATTTAGACGTGGTGAAGATTTTAGTGAATGAATTTAACGCGGACATCGAGAAAACGACGAAAACGGACGAATCTACGGCTTTACACTGGGCGTGTTTGAACGGACACTCGGAAGTTGTGAAACTGTTGTTGGAAAAAGGAGGGAAAAACATCGCGTTCAAAGTGAACAAGAACAATCGAACGCCGATGGATGAAGCCATGCACAACGATCGACAGGAGTGCGTGAAAGTGATCATGGATTTAACCGACGACGGGACAGAAGAAGTTGGGGATGATATCGAAGAAGAGGGAGAAGAAGAAGAAGAAGGAATAGGAGCCGACGACGGCGCGAAGGACATGGAAATGGAATAACCAAACGCGCGGCCGCAAGAAAGCGACTTAATTATAAACGATAGAATACTAATAAGAAGAAATAATTTATTGTATAGGTGAAGAAAAGTTCACACGATGCGCATGTGCACCAAATAACAACAACGTGTTATTCCTCTCTTCTCACATCAAAGCTTTGACTAAGTTTTCTTCGACTTGTTTCCAGTTTACGATTTCCCAAACTTTGTTCACGTAATCCGGACGCAAGTTTTTGTATTGCAAGTAATACGCGTGTTCCCAAACATCGACGCCGAAAATAGGCACCAAACCAGTAGTTATGCACGGATCTTGGTTCGCGGTTGTCACCACGTGCAGCGTTTTCGTCTCTTTATTCAAACCGAGCCATCCCCATCCGCTGCCTTGCACCGCCACCGTTTGCGCCGCGAATTTTTTCTTCATGTTCTCGAACGAGCCAAAGTCTCGATCGATCATTTCTTTCAATTGCCCGGAAGGATCGACATAATCCTTCTTCGGTTGCAAGACTTTCCAAAACAACGAGTGATTTTCGTGTCCTCCTCCGTTAAACTTCAAGTTTGGTTGCAACGCGATCATCGATTGCACGTCGTTCTTCGCCTCCGCTTCCGCGAGTTTTTCTAAAGTCACGTTCAGATTGGTCACGTACGTGTTGTGATGTTTCTGGTGATGAATCTCCATGATCTGCGCGTCGATGATTGGTTCCAGAGCCGAGAAATCGTACGGAAGATCCGGCAGAGTGTGTTTTTTTCGTCGGTGTTGTTGTTTTTGATTTTGATCGTCTTCTCCTCTTCCTCTGTGATTAAACGATGACGAGTTCGTTGTCGCGTTGCCGCTTCCTCCGAGAAGACGAAGAAGCGAACTTCTCACCCCCAGAGAAGAAGAAGAATTGATTTTACCACTCGCGCGTCGAAGCATGATAAACTGGACGAGATGTGTTGACTCGAGAGTATAAAATTTTATACAAGCAGCAGTAGTAACAGTAGAGTGATAAAGATGCTCTCTCTGATGATTAAACGTAAGGAGAGAGAGAGAATATGAGAGAGAATGTGAGAGATTTATAATTGAGGAGAAATTAAGGAGAGTTGGGGGAGAGAGAAGAAGAAGAGAAGAAGAAGAAGAATAAGAAAAAGAAGAAAAAATTTTTCGAAGAAAGAGAGAAGAAGAAGAAGAAGAAGAAGAGAGACAAAAAAAACGGACAGAGAGAAGAGAGAGAGAGAGAAGAAAACGAACGAGGAGGAGAAGGAGGAGGACCCGTACTACAGCAGGAGGAGAACAACACAATTATGAGGGACGACGACGACTCAACTGCTGTTGCTGCTGGTACTGCTACTACCACTGCTACTCTTTCTTCTTCTGCTTCTGTTGGTGGTTTTGGTAACGCTCGTGGGACGATGAACAACAGCAACGATAATAACGAAAATGAAAACGATGTTGAAACTACTTTTACTACTCATACTACTAATAAAATAACCGTAGACGAAGCGTTCGATGGATACGTCGGACAAATTGGACGAGGACAGCTGAAACAGTTTTTATTATCCTCCTCGGCGTGGTTACCGGCGGCCTTTTTGACTCTGGTCTCGGTGTTCACGCAACGAACGCCAGAGTGGGAGTGCCTCGTTGGTAGTGAAGCTGATTATTATTCGTACTGTTCGGAACAGAAAGCGAAAGCGAGCGAGGACGATTTGTCCGTGCTGTGCACGCTGAACGACTATTACGACAAGAACAAGAACGGAACGACATCATCTGTGGATGGAGGAGGAGAAAACGTCGTGTGGAAATGGACGAACGAGAAACAATCGATCGTTTCGGAGTTTAGTTTAATATGCAAAGACGAATATAAGAAACAACTCGCGTCGTCGATGTTCTTCTTCGGGTTTTTCTTCGGGGCTGGCGTGCTCGGACAACTCTCGGACGCGAGAGGAAGAAGAACGGGAGTTTACGCCGCGGTGTTGATTTCATCTTTAGGTTCCGGTTTAGCGTCCATTTCGTATTCGTATTCGCAATATTTCGTAGCCGTGTTTATAGGCGGGTTTGGCGTCGGAGGTATCGGCGTCGCGTCGTTCGTGTTATGCACGGAACCGTTAGGGATTTCCTGGAAAGGCATCATGGGGATTGGGACCCAATACTGGTGGGCGCTCGGGATTTGTTCGATGTCGTTTTTCGGCTACTTGATGCGAGAGAGTTGGCGAACGTATTCTTTTTTCTGCGGGGTAATCGGGTGCGGATACGTCGCTCTCACGTTTTCGTTTTTGAGAGAAAGTCCTCGATGGTTGTTAGCGAACGGAAAACCAAACGAGGCGAAAGAGGTTTTGGAGTTTCTAGCGAAGAAAAACGGACGCTTGACGTTCGATCGACTCCCGGATTTGAAAGAACCGGAAAGGACGGAAAGTGTCAACGTGTCTGCGATTTTTCCGCACAAGAAGTTAAAGCTACGATTGATGTGCATGGCGTTCGTGTTCGCGTGCAACGGTTTAATCTATTACGGAATATCTTTAAACGTGGGAAATCTAGCCGGTTCGATATATTTGAACAATTTCTTGAGCGGGTTGGTGGAGATTCCTTCGCACATCGTGGCGCAGTTCGCGGTGGATATCATCGGAAGACGGACGACGTTGATGTCTTTGATGAGTTTGAGCGGGTTTGGTGCCTTCATCAGCGGTTTTTTGAAAGGAAAGCAGAGAATATTCTTCGCGTTAGTCGGTCGATTCGGCATTAGCGGTTCCTTCAACGTCGTGTATTTATACACCACGGAGTTGTTTCCTACTATCGTTCGATCGGCGGCGTTGGGGTCGTGTTCGATGATTGGACGCATCGGTTCGATCAGCGCGCCGCAGGTGTTGTTCTTGCGAGTGATTTCTCCGGAACTTCCATCGATTGTCTTGGCGCTGTTCGCCTTTTTAGCCGTGTTGACGTGCACGTTAGTTCCAGAAACGCACGGTTTGATTTTGGAAGAATCTTTGGAAGGCGCGGAGCTGCAGGCGTGCGGAGAAGAGGTGACTCAAAACTTAGCCATCGGCTCTCAATTTTCAAACAACTTTACGCAGCTCATCGCCGAAGAAGAAGACGACGAATACGACGAATACGAAGGGTCGAGAATGTTAGGGACGATGGCGGTGAATTCCTCTTCGACGATGAGAACGTAGCGGGGTATTTTTAATGATGGTAGTTTATAGAAAAGAAGATAGATATATAGATATTGATATTGATTTAGACGCGTGTAGTCGAGCGGGCGAGCGAATAATAAAAGCAACGGTACGTAGTATAGTATAATTATAAGCGCAAATATACACAAAACAAAAGAATCTCTTTCTATCATTCATTAATCTCTCCCGTTTTCGCCCCATAAGATGGAATCTACGTCTTGACCTTTCCTCGTGTACGTTCCTCCGCTTTCGATGAGACCGGGACACGGTCTGTACGCTTTAATAGGCCACCACGAGAACAAAGGAACGGCAGCTAATCCGCCTTGAATTCTCCCGGTTCCATCGCACTGCATTTGATCTCTCGCTAATCCGCACGAATCGCACGATCCAGTGCACTGTTTATTGTTGTTGTTGTTCTCGTTGTTGTTCTCGTTGTTGCTGTTGCTGCTGCTTTCCGAAGCAGCGACGAGAGTTTTGACGATTTTTTTTGGAGACGTCGTCGTCCTTCTGCCGCGAATCGTCGTCGTCGTCGTCGTCGTCGTCGTCGCATTCGTCCTCTTCCTAAACAAACAAGAGGGAGAAGAAGTAGACGCGATGGATGATGATGATGATAATGTAAACATGACGATGTTGTTAGTAACGCGTATTATATACAAGTTTTGTTGTTATTAAAGAAGCGGGAGTATTCTTTTGAAGAAGATAGAGAGAGAAGAGAGACTTCTTTGTGAGAGATATTCTTCACCAGAGCCAAGAGTGTGTTTGTGAGAGTAAAAATCTATCTCGTTCTTGCGTTTTATTAAATCTATTGCTATTATTTCTTCGTCGAGAAGAATCCTCTTCTGTCGTTGAAGACGGAATCGGTGCCGCTTTGACTGTCTCGGCTTTCCTTCTCGGCGTTTGGATTGACCAACTCGATGCCTTGGATAGGCGTGAACGCTAAAGAAGAGCTCATGCCAGATAAGCCGGCGTCGGAAGTGGCTAATCCACTGCCCATACCGCCTTTGTACCCTTTTTGCGCGTATTTACCGATCTTCGCCTTCTTCTCTTGGAATCTGAGCTTACCGTTCGCCGCAGCCGCGCCGGCGCTTTTACCAAGCAAGCCTAAACCTTCACCTTCGTAGCCAATTTCGTCTTCGGCGACGTTAAAACCCACTCGGTTCGCTTGCTTGCGCATATCGGACATTCCGTATCGCTCTTTTATCGCGCGCATGCGCTTACCACCTCTGCGTTTCTTTTGAATCATGCCGGGAGCCGGGAGCGGTTTCTCCGTGCGCGCCGGCGGAGGTTCTTGCCATTTTTCAATCTTCTGTTCGATATCGGCGTACATCTTCTTCCCAGTTTCGCCCGTCGGATCCTGGCCAAACGCGTCAACTCTGGCCATTAAAGTGCACTTGCCGGCAATCAATCGAACCGCTTTGACTCTCAACGGCGGCGGCGTTTTCTTTTGAATCAAATCGCATTGAAAAATGAAACCGACGTTCACGTCGCCGGATTTCTGAAGCACTTGCAAAGACGAACCGGCAATATTTTTCTTCCTCCCGTTTCCTATGTTTTGCACGACGTTCGAGGGCATTTTGGAGAGAAGTTCTAATCCTCCGGCTAATCCCATGATTCGAGCCGCGACGTCTGTTCCCAACACTTGCGATAAATTTGGCGCCGTCTTCTCCATGTTTTTCTCAACAAACTTGAACAGTTTCGTCTTGTCGTTGTCCAACTTCAACAACCGGTCGCACGCTTCTAACGTCAACTCCAAGTCCGCATCGCTCAACTCTTTCCCGTCTGTGGTCGACCCAGTCACGGTGACAACCATAATCGTCGCCGAAGGTAACACCGATTCCAAATCTACTCTCATGATATCCATCTCGTTTGCTATTTTTTGTACGACTCTGGCGTAATCGATCGGATGCGGCACCAACGATTCCAACTCCGGGAACTTCTTTTTATACTTATCTTTGATGTAATTGTGAATGAAGACGATTGTGTCGTCGATGTCTACGGTCAACGCGTTGCAGTCTAAAATCAGCTTGTACAAATCTTTATTTTTCTCTTCTTCGTCTTCGTCTTCTTCTCCTCTTGTTGTTGTTTCTTTCTCCTCTTTCTTGATTTTTGCTATTTCTCTCTCGACGGCCCCTACGGTGCGCGCGTATCGATCCGCGCTCAACAGCTTGGTGCACTTTTCCAACGCGTTCGAGAAGTTGTTGTTGCTTTTATTATCGTTATTATTATTATTATTATTCGATCCGTTTTGTTCTTTCGCTTCTTCTTCTTTCACTTCTTCTTTTACTCCTCCTCCTCCGTGCTCGACGGCGACGACGCCGGCTTTTGCGAATTCTTCTTTCTCCTCTTTCACTTCCTCTTCTTCTTCTCCGTCGTCGTCGTCGTCGTCGGATAAATCGTCCAAATCCGCCAGAAAACTTTCAGCCAGAGTGGTCATGATTCTTCTTCTTCTTCTTCTTCTTCTTCTTCTTCTTTGCGCGTGCGCGTTCAACTTTTTTTTATAACGCTCAATCACAAAGACAAAAGGAACGAGAGAGAACACATTTTTGATTCTAGATTCTTGACTTTATACGCTAGATGGAGTAAAACTCCTCTCAAATAAAAATGCTATACTACGTGCGACGACGACGAAGACGACGACGACGACGACACTCTACTACTAGGTAGCTAAACAAACGCTATTTATCATTATTGACAGGTTTTACTCTTGCACCAATTTACTTGGACCGCTCTGCGCTTCCCCGTGAACGGCCGCAAACCGTGAATAGCTTCTTTCTGACCTTTTACGCCGCGAAAGTTTCTAAAAGCAACCATGGTGCCGCCAAAAGAAGGCACGCGAGCGACGACGTTAGCATCGTCGAGGCTTTTCTTGTTCTTTAAGAAAAGCAAGTCGCCGCCGTGGTAGTCGGTTTCGTCTAGCGTGTTTTCGTTTAAATAAATGAGAACCGAAACCGCTTTGGCTTTGTGGTCGACGTGAATGCTATCCATGCCGCCGCACGGATTCGGTTCGCAGGCGCCGCGTAAAGTCACTCTATTATGCCATCCTTTTAAATTAATCCCAAATTTTGCACCGACCGCGTCTCTGAATGCGTCGGACTCGACGTCTTTCAACAACTCCGCGTACGTTCCTTTCACCTGCCCGGTTTTCAACACGTCTCGCTTCTCCACGTTTTTCTTATTCGCCAACGTCGTCGAGTCTAGCGCAGGAGGGAAGTCGTTCAAAATCTCTCTCAACTTTTCTCCTTCGATTAAACCTTCGATGACGATGAACTTCAAGTTTTCCGAATTTGGTTCGAGTTCAGACTGTGCTATTTTCGCGATATCGAAACTTTTTAATGAAGGTAATCGATTATCCTCGGCATCGGCATCGGCATCAGCACTTAAATCATCCTCAACAAAATCTTCACCCGCCGCTCTTCCTAGTAAAACTTGTTGTTGTTGTTGTTCTTCACCTGCACCGCCCACATTTACTACCGCACCTCTTTTGTTTTTGTGATATCCAAAATCGGTCTCTCTGTTGAACCCGTCGACGAGAAACAAAACGAACAGCAAGAGGAAAGTGAACGTCCAATAGTTATTCACCGGTTTCGAAAAGCGTTGCGATGGAGAAGAAGAGAAGAAATCCTCGCTCATCGCGTTAAATGTTATATATTATATTATGTTATATCACGCGCGTATCGACGAGGGAGCAGGGAAATCCAGAGAGGAGACGGGAGCAGAACGAATACTACTAACGAGTTCGTGTGTTTACGAGCGCACACGAGTAGAGCAGAGCGTATATCCCACAGTGGTGCGGTGTTTTTTACACTTGTGGGTTGGCTCTGGAGAGGTGGTCGTTGTGTCGTGTGTGTGGTGAGTTCGACCCCCCGCGGTTTTTACTCATATTTTCTCCGAGAGAAGAAGGAGAGAGAGAAGAGAAGAGTTGTTCGTTGTTTTTGTGTTGGAGGTGAATTTTCAGGTTTTTGCAGCGCAGCAGCACGAAGGAAACAAAACATCGATCGATCGATCGATAGAAGAACGAAGAAAAAAAGAGAAAAAAAATTTGTCTTCGTCTTTCGCATTTTTTTTTTGACTCGCGCACCACGCCGGCACTTACACAAACAAACAAACAAACAAACAGATTTTTACACACACACACACACGAAGATCGATTACGATGATGAAGCGAGTGGCGAGAAGACAGTTCTTCTCGATTTTATCGTCGGCGAGAAGCGCTTCTTCTTCTTCCTCTTCTTCTCTTCTGAGCTCCTCCTCGAGTAGTTGTTATTCTTCCAGAGGAAGAATTTTTGTTGGTCGAGATAAAGCCGCAGCGGTTGCGTCTTTTTCCAATCGATCGAATCCTTCTTCTTCTTCCGTCGTCGGGGTCTTCGGTAATGGTGGTGGTCGAGGCGTCAGAGGAGGCAATAACAACGGTGCAAACAACAAATTGGTGTTGAATGATATCAACAATAATATTAATAATAATAGCAGAAGTAGCAGCAGATGTTTTAGCACGACTTCTCTCGCTCGAAGAAGCACGTCGACGACGACGACGCGAGAAGGAAACGAAGGCGACAACAACGACGGCGATAAGTCAGCGGGAGCAACAGGAAGCGAAAGGGAAGAGAAAGAAGGAGAACAAGGACAAGAAGGAGAGGAACAAAATGAAATGGCCGAGAAAGACGCGTTGATCGTCGAATTGAACGAAAGACATCTGAGAACATTAGCGGATATGGAAAACTTACGGACGCGAACGCAGAGACAGAACGAAGACGCCAAGAAGTTCGCGGTGCAAGGTTTCGCGAAAGATTTATTAGACGTGGCGGATAACATGGATCGAGCGTGCGCGACGGTGACAGAAGAGATCATCACAGAAGCGAAGAACGACGCGGGTAAGTTGGAAGCTCTTTTGAGAAGCTTTAAAGAAGGCGTGGAGTTGACGCAAAGACAACTGAGTAGCGGATTTAAGAAGCACGGATTGGTAAAATTTGATCCCGTGGACGAACCGTTCGACGCGAACGAACACATGGCTTTGTTCAACGTCCCGGTCGGGGAAACGAAAAAGGAGCCAGGGTCAGTCGCCGTGGTGACAAAAGCTGGGTATAGATTACACGATCGAGTAGTGAGAGCTGCAGAAGTTGGCGTGTACCAATAAGAGGAGAGAAGAAAGAGAAGAGAGTCGTTTCGTTTTTTAGAAAGCAGTACAAATTGAGTATATTTATATATACACAGCAGCCGCGCTAGTCTCTTTCTCTTCTATCTATAGAGTTTGTGATGATAGTACACTTTTAGTGGTACACATTGTCGTGCTAATTTATATTTGATTCGCGTCGATTCCTTCTCAAGAAGAGACGGTTATTTTCGAAAAGCTCACCTCGTTGATCACGTTTGACAGTCGCGCTCGAGCTTCGGCGACGATTGCGTTCGAACCAACACCATCCTCGTTTCCATCGCTTTTGAGCGAAGAAAGAATGATCGGATCGTTCGCTAACGAATTATCTCGAGAAATTAATTCGATCAACGCTTCTAAAGCGGCTAAGCGAACGCTCGAAACTGCGTCGGATGCGACGAGAAAACACAGTTTCGTGAGTAACGTGCTTTGCATTTGAAGAAGTTTCTTGTCTTGCTTTTGTATTCTCTCTTCTTGTTCGCCTAAAGCGAGAAGCGCGCGTCCAGAGCACTCCGCGAACGTTCTGCGTTCCGTCCAAACTTTACTCGATGCCATTTTGATAATACTTTCGATTGCATTTGAAGCATCTTTGTATTCAGCGCGACTGGACGAAGACCACGTCGGCGGTTCTGAAAACAGAAGCGGTAAACTGTTCTTGAACACGTAATAGAACGAGTCCATCGAACTCGCAGCTTTTCTCACGTCGTTCACCGGGTCTTTCAAAAGCTTCAAAGATATGGACAGAAGAGAAGACGGTTGTGGTTGCAACGGTGGCATGTTGTTCGAGATGTTCCCCAATGCGGAGGCCAATTCGAGTCGAACTCTCCAACTTCCCACGGAATCTGCAGCAGCCGGTTTCCTCGACTTTAAAGGAGAAAGAGAAACATATGCGCTAGAATCTTCCGCGAGCGAGGACAAGAGGCTTACTATCGACGAAGAACGTCCCACAAGAGAAGAAGAAGGAGGAGAAGGAGGAGGAGGTGAAGATGCGCATTTACTTTCGTCTGAAGTACTTTCACGCTTTTTTTGAAGGAGGTGATGTAGCTGCGAGATGGTTACCATTTTCACCTCGTCGTTGGAATCGTTCAGAAACGTTGTTTCCACCACGTGACAAATATCCTTGACCACAATAGAACCAGGAAGTGAGTTTACGATCGTTTGCAGCGACTTTGCGATTTCAAGCCTCGCTTTGTGAGCGTTCGAATTTAACAGCCAGTTTGACGATTCGCTATTGTTAGTGTGTTCGTCCATGACTGAAGAAGTCGGCGGCGGTGAAGAAAGTAATCTGAACGCTTCAACAATATCGTCCCACTTTCCCATCGGGGCTAACTTTTCGCACATGGCACCAAAATAACTCGCGCAGCTTATCCGAACCTGTTCAACATCAGCGTCCTTTGCGTTTGTACCGCTACGATTCGTGCTCATTTCTCGAACAGTTTCGCAATATTGCTGAATCATGCCGGAAAGTTTTGCTTCGTTAACGTCTCCTGGGAGCAGAGAAGCGATGATGTTACCGAGCTCGCACGACGTCAGCAGTTGAACTTTCTTTGAAACGTCGTTAGATAGCTTTTCAAATAAGTCCAACACTGTATCTGTACTGATATCGGTGCTGGAAGATTTTTCGCCAGCGGCGTCAGAGGAAAGTTTTGCCATTGCGTGGAGTGACTTCACGCAATTGAAGCGAACGGCCCAGTTCTCATCCTCACACAACAAAATAAAGCCATCGACTAGAGCTTTCAAATGCGCTTTTATCGCGCCCAATTTCGATGCTTCATCTATCGTCGGTATTATCTCTCTCAATCCCGTGGCTATTTCTACCGCGTTATGAACGAACGATTCTCGCACGCGATAACTTTTATCCTTGGAAGCGCTCGAGAGGCATCCAATCATCTCATCCATCGTTTTCAAATCCTTGTCGCTACTAATGTTTGTTTCGTGGTAACAATTTTCAACGAACGAAATTCCGTTGCCCGATCCGATCAAAATATTCTTCATGACGTTCAAGGAAGATATTCGCAACTGTTCGTCGTTCTCTTCAAACATCACTTTAATCACGTGCGGAATCAGCATTCGATCGATGCAATCTTTCGTTATGTTTTCGCAAATGACCGAAAATTGTTTCTCCGTCTTTGACACGACATCTGGATCGTCGTCCTCTAACAGAACGAACGCAATCTCCAATAACTTTTCTTCATAAATCGAATCGACGGCGAGAAACGCTCGAGAGAGTAAACCCAAACTTTCCGCGCACGTTTCCCTCAACAGCGCCGATTCTCTCTCCGCGATCGTTTCGAATACAGCCATGACGATATCAGCTTCCTCGTTCGTTTGAATCCCCCTGAAATTCTGTTGTTGTTCTTTTTCTTTGTTATTGATGTTATCATCCTTTTCTGCGCCGTTCTCTTCGTGGTGGTGGTGGTGGTGGCCGTTATTTTCGTCACCCCCTTTACCAGCGACGACGAAAACGACATCTTTTTTTCCCGACGACGACGACGACGACGACGACGATAAAAACGGCGCTGCGGCTAACTCGGCCAGTCTTTTCACGTGATACGCGATTTGTAGTTCAGACACTTCCTTCTCGTCGTCGTCGTTGTTGTTGTTTCCGTCTCCGTCGCGGCGTGTCGAGTTCAAGACGACATCGGCGCACTCCTCTAAAATCGACTTTTTTCTCCTTTTCGTCGTTTCGTCGCTTTTTCCGTTATTCAAATCCAAACTGTTCGTCGACTCGATCGCCGTCGAGTCTCTCAGTTTATCCAACGATGGGTATTTCTCTTCTTCATCGAGTGGTCCTCCCCTCCCTCTGGTAGTCGCGGTAAGGGCGGCGGTACTGCCAAGGGACATTCGTTTTCTCCTCGCGCGCGCGCGTGTGCGTGTTTGCGTGTGAAACGGAATATGAAGAAGAAAGACAAAAAAAAGAGAGAAAATTTTCTTGGCGTTTTTTTTTTGTTCGTTTTTGTGAGTCTTTTCGCCTCCGCGTAAGCTAGTTATTCTTATGGTACTTCCTGCGCGTACTTTACTATATACTTTATATTCAAATGGATTTTCGATATTTTAGATTCACACTCGTCGCATCATGATATAATGTATATTACAAAACACAACTTTCCCTCTCTCTCCCTATTCTCTCTCTCTCTCTCTGTTTTACTAAGCTTCTACTACAAAAAATCTAACACGCGAAGAATACGCGAACAAATATATAAGAAATTTATTCGTCTTCTTCGGAGCGCAAGCGCGCGTCCTTGTTCACTACACAGACGTTCAATTGCGCCGCTCTCTCGACGATAGCTTTTCTCTTCAACGCAGAGACGTTGTGGGCAATTTCCGCGCAGTACTTTCTGTTGTGCATCAACAAGAGATCCAAGTCCTTGACGTTCTTGACGACAAACTTCAAGAAACCATTCGGCAAGACGTGTCTGGCTTTCTTGGCGGTACCGTAGCCGATGTTCGGCATGTACGGCAAACCTTTGAATTTACGTCTGAAGCGAGAATCGATACCTTTCGGTCTTCTCCAAGACGTCTGTTATTGTTGTTAAAGAGGGAGAGAGAAACGCGACGGTTAGTATTTTAAGACGAAGAAAGAGAAGAAAAAATTCTCCTACGCGAGAAGAGAGACGCGCAAAAAGACCAAAACAGGGCTTCGGCGGACTCGAAAATGGGTGGAAAAATCGCGCGCGTCGAACGCGCAAAAAAGGGGTCCAAGCGTGCAAAACGTCTCGAGATGACGATTAAAATGAACGTAAAAACATTCATTTCATTCGAATACGTCTCGATGTCCCTCTTTTATGCGTCGCAAACGCGCGTTTATCCCTCCCCCACGGATTAAAAAAAGACCTCTGTCCCATTTTCTCTCGCCCTTTCTTTTTTAGGCGGAAGAAAAAAGAGCCATCGCGGGGGGAGTCGAAATGCGCTCGTAAAATAGACGTACCGAAACTCTCTTCGCGGTATCGGATTGATAACGCGTGAACCCATTGGGTTTCTTCTTGATCTTGTTCGTTTTCACCAACGGAGTAACCATTTTTTTCAATCTATTATCTCTCTCTCTCTCTATTTAGTATGGCGATTTTCAACTTTAGCTTTTGTGTGAAAATGTCGTCGAGAAACCACGAACCAAAAAAAACCGAGGAGGAGGAGGAGGAAGAGGAGGAGGAGGAGGAGGAGGAGAGAACCACACCCAAGCAGAAAAAAAAGAAAAAATTCACTACAGAACTACAGAACTACTACTACTACTACTACTACTACTACTACTACTACTACTACTACTCTACTAAACCAGCATACTTTTACAACATCAATAGCCTTTATCCATCCTTTGCTCGACCACGTCTAACCAAAACAAACTCTCTAAATCTCTCTCCCTCGCTAATCCTTCTTTTTCGCATATCATCTGCATCGAGTTTACGACTATTTGCTTCTCGCCGTTGTATAAACTCACCCGACCTTGAACAAAGACGGTTTCGCCGAGACGAAGTTTTCCGTGGAGAAGTAACACGCCATCGTCGGCGACTATCCTCCCGAACGGGTCTCGCTCCACTTGGTTGAGGTTATAGTTTTCCTCTTCCTCGTGGTCATCGACGATGGCTTCTGAGGTTGCTTTTGAAGTCATCGTCGAAGGCGCCCAAATCACGCACTCAATCACTCCGGTCCCATCGTCCAAGGTGAGAAATATCTTGGAGTCTTTCCTCGTGGTAAACTCGACGATGACCCCGCACAGTTCGCACTTTCGTATTCTCCTGATTTTCTTTTCCTCATTCACGACAGCAGCAGCAGCAGCGGCGGCGAGATCTTCTTCTTCTCCTCCTTCTTCTCCTCCTACTCTTCTATCTTCAATCTCCCAAACGGTATCGTTCGTATTCTCCACCGCTCGGGAGTTTAAAATCTCGCTCACGAAGACTTTCGCCGTCGCCCAAAACAGCGGGTCTCGGCCCCAGTCGTTTTGGATTGGCGCGTTGTTGTTGTTATCGTACACGTGCACTCTGGAAAATACCGTCGTCGATCGCGTATTCGATCGCGTATTCGATGGTGGTAACGTCATTTGAGGAAAGAGCTCTCTCACAAATTCACACTTTTCTATTTACTCTGAACACTACTATTTACTCTCTTCACTCTCTTCTCTGACACTCGTCGTGTGTGTGACTGACTCTCTCTGTAACTCGTAACAGATTAAATAAAACAGAAGAGAAGCTCAACAACAACAACAACATCATTCATCATTCATCATTCATCATCATGAGCGAGAACAAAGAAGAAGAAGAAGAAGAAGAAGAAGAACAAGGATACGGATCAGGATGGGGATTCTCGCTCCCTTCGCTTCCAATCGCCGCTCCGGACTTCTCCTCTCTGACGGATACAATCTCCAGCGCGGTGAAAGAATTGGAATCGAAAGCGGACGAGGCGTACGAACAGATGAAAGGAATGACGGACGAGGCGATGAAGAACACGGTCATGGAAGCGGAGAGGATGAGCAAAGAGGAAGAGCGAGAGGAGGTAGAAGTGAGAGAAGAGGAAGAGAAAGAGAAGGCGGCGAGAGAGAAGGAGGAGGAGATTCTGAATGCGAAAAGAGAACGAGAACAAAAAGAACAGAAGAAGGAAGAGGCGAAGAAGAAACTAGAAAAGGCGAAAGCGGAGAAGAAGAGGAAAGAAGAAGAAGAAGAACAAAAAGAAAAAGAAGAAGAAGCAAAGAGAAAAGAGAAAGAGAAAGCGGAAGCGGAGGCGGAAGCCGCGGCAGCTAAGGAAAGGGAGAAGAAGGAGAAGATGGAAGAAGAACGAGAACGAGAACGCGCTGCCGCCGCAGCCGCTGCTGCCGCCGCAGCCGCGCAGAAAGAGAAAGAAGAAAACGAAAAGAAGAAAGCTGCTGCTGCCGCCGCCGCTGCCACCGCTTGCGCGAAAGAAAAGGCAGAGATGGAGGAGAAGAAAAGTAAGAAGAAAGCTTCGCCGGTGGTTGCTGAGGACGCGGAGAAGAAACGAGACGCTGAAGGGACGCCGGCTTCGTCGTCGTCGTCATCACAACCACAACCACCAAAGTCGACGAGCAAATCTAGCACTACTGCTACCACTAGTAATAGCACGAAAGAAAAGACGATAGCAAAAACAGCAGCAGCAGCAGTCGATAACAATGCAAACGACGAAAGTAGCTCTGCAACCGCGGAGCTTCTGAGAGAACTCGAGACGTTGAAAGCGAAACATCTCGAACAATCGAAAGAACTCGAAACGACGAAACAAGCGCTCGCGGCTCGAGAGGAAACTTTGCAAAGAAAAAACGAAGCCGATGCGGAATTGAAAAGACAAGACGTAAACGAGGCTTTGAAGCTCGAACAAGAGATGAAGGATCGCGTCGCTCAAGCCGAACGGAAAGTCCTCGCTTTGACGAAAGAGCGAGACACGTTGAAGAAATCTTTAGAGAAAAATAGAGCGGTTTCGGATTTAGTGAAAGAAAAGGATAAAATTATCGACGAGGTCATGAAAGAAGGCGAAGTGTTGAGTAAGAAACAGTCGGAAATGGAAGGCACGATTAAAAAGCTGAAAGCTACGTTACGAGAAAAAGACGAAGAGATGAAAGAACGGAACAACGAACTCGTCCGCGTACAAGAAAACTTGAAAGTCGCCGAAATGAACAACCGAGAGTTGACAACTGATTTAGAGGAGAAGAATCAATACTTTTCGGATAAATTGGCAGAAGCGAGAAGAGAAACCGCGGATTTATCCATCACGAATTCTGGTAAAGCCAAGTTAGAGCAGGAGTTATCTGAGGCGAAAGAAAGAGAGTTCAATCTCATAGAGCTGAAGAAAGATTTAGAGCACACGCTCAAGCGCAACACTGTACAATACGAACGGCAAGAGGAGAGATTGAAACGAGACTTAATTGAAGTCGAGGAGAGATGCAGAATAGCCGAGGAGAATTTGGAGGAGATGACTAGAAAAATGCCGGAAAGCACGCGACCGCTGTTGAAACAAATCGAAAGCAACGAGAAATTAATGGACGAGAAAACAAACGAATGGCGAGAAGTAGAGGCAGTGTTATTTGCGAGAATCGAACAGGCTGAAAGTGCGACCGAGGAAGAAAGGGCGCTGAAACTCGAGGCGATGGAAAAGTGCGAGAAGATCAACGCCGATTTGAAATCGCATAAAATGAAGATTGCTCAGAAAGATGAAGAGATTCGAAAAATACGAGACGAGTGCGAAGAGATGAAGACGCAGCGCGAGGAGGATAACGAAGCGCAAAAAGCTGTGATGCAAAACATCGCGGAGAAAGAAGCCAAACGAGAAGAGCGCGAACAAGAAATCAAAGATCAAATGAAACAGCTGCGGAATCTTCTCGCTGAAGAACGCGCAAAAGTGGAAAAGATTGATCGCACGTTGAACGAAGAGCGAGACCGATTTGAAGAAACGGTGAAAAGTTTAGAAGAAAAATTACGTCAAGCGAATACCAAGTTGGCGGAATTGCGCGGTCACGGTGGTAGTGGCAGCGGTGATGGTATCGCCGGTAACGGCGAGGGAGGATCAGGTGCAGCAAAAAGCCAACAAAGCAACGGGAAAGGGGGACCGTCCATGTGGACCGCCCCTATAACGTTAGACTCTCTCTCTTCCTTCGGAGAAGGCTCGTCTTTACAAGTGCAGCAGATTTTAGAAAACGCGGAGAGACAACTTCAAGCTCGCACAGAACAGTTAGAGATCGCGAACACGAGAATAAAGCGATTAGAGGCTACGAGAGACGCTCTGAGCGAGGAGCTCACGTCGTATTTGTTGAGCGAAGACGAGAGTTACTTTCAATCACACGGTCAAACGTCGTTGAAAGATTTGGCCGACGCTCAGCTTCGAGAAGAGTTCAAGGAAATCGAAAAAAGGTACAACGTCGTCTTGGAGCTTTTGGGAGAAAAAGACGAAGAGATTGAAGATTTGAAAGACAACGTCGCCTCTTTAAAAGACTTGGTGAACAATCTGAGTTTGCAAAACGCAGCAGCCGAGAGCGCGTGAATGATGAGTACCGATGATTACCATGGGTCGGTCGAGTGTATTGTATTTTATTAAATTGATTCATTTGTTTTTGCGTGCGAGAAGCACATCGTTCTGTTCTCGTGTTGTTCCAGTCATCCGTCGTCGCGAGTGACGAAAGCAAATAAAGCCTCTGCGCAGGGGTGCAGAATGTAACAAACTTGTTGACTTTTCAAACTATTGCTACTGACGCGACATGACATCGATCGGATGACTTTCTTTTTCTTTTTATTGCACAGCAGACAGAGTCTGTATTTTGTTTTCCTGCATTTTTTGCAGCGCCCCCACCACAACGCGAGATTTTCGTTTTTTGCATTTTTTCCTCTTTCTCTCTTCTCGCACCCTCATCTTCTTCATAAATTTGTTTTGCTATCAAACATAATAAAAAATGGTGCGTTCCTATAGATTCTCCCTCCCGTCGTCGTCCTGCGTTGGATGATGCGGTTTCGTTTGCGTTCGAATTCGTCCGCGCGAGACTTCCGCGCGGGTCGCGTCTATCGTTCCGCGCGTGCGATTTTCCTTTTTCGATTTTTTAGGGCGCTCGAGGAAAAACAACCTCTTCTAATGTTTTTGGGGTGAAATGTGTGAGAAGAGGACTTACTAAACCAAGGTCTCGAGCGCGCGATGCGAAAGTGGAATCGATCCATCGAAGAGAGTTTCGCATCATTCGTGCGTTTATTCGTCGTAAATGGCAAACGAGGGGTGCGATGTGCGCTCGGATGAAGCCTCACGCCGGGATGGTTTCTTTCCACTTTTTCCTTTTACGCGCGATTTCGAACAAAAAAGCACACAAGACAGGGCTTTCGCAAAACTCACGTGTTCATTCTCTGACGACAACGATAACTAACATTACTCTTTCTCCTATGCAGGCTTCTTCCCTTAACATTTCCAAAAAGCGCAAATTCGTCGCCGATGGCGTCTTCTTCGCCGAGTTGAACGAAATGCTCGTTCGCGAACTCGCGGAAGATGGCTACTCTGGAGTTGAAGTTCGATCGACGCCGGTGAAGATGGAAATCATCATCCGCGCGACGAAGACGCAAAACGTTCTCGGCGAAAAGGGTCGCAGAATCCGTGAATTGACTTCGTTGGTCCAAAAGAGATTCGGTTTCGCCGAAGGTGCGGTGGAGTTGTACGCCGAAAAGGTTGCTAACCGTGGTTTGTGCGCCATTTCTCAGTGCGAGTCCTTGCGATACAAGTTGCTCGGCGGCTTGGCGGTCAGAAGAGCGTGCTATGGCGTCTTGAGATTCATCATGGAAAACGGCGCGAAGGGTGCGGAGGTCATCGTTTCCGGTAAGTTGAGAGGCCAAAGAGCGAAGGCTATGAAGTTCAAGGATGGTTACATGATTTCTTCGGGTAACCCGGTGCGCGAATACATTGTTAGCTCGACGAGACACGTCTTGTTGAGACAAGGTGTCGTCGGTATTAAGGTGAAGATCATGCTTGATCACGATCCGAAGGGTAGAATGGGTCCAAAGACGCCGATTCCGGATACCATTGTCATTAAGGAGCCGAAGGAGGATGAAAACATGGCCAAGCCAATCATCGGAGCGGAAAACTAAAGATATAATTAATATATAGATTTTAGCACTTAAGAAATACTGTAATAAACGCGTATTCGTTTCAACAAAGCAAAAAAACACAAGAGTTTTTCGTGTTTGTTCTATGTGTATATTCTACATGTTTGCGTGTGGTTCACTCCTTTACTTTCCCACCACGTTTTTGATTCTGCTATCTTCCTTCTCCCAATCTTCTTCAGTCGTGCTCTTCTGCAACATGGCAAACAAACTCTTCTTTTTATTCTCTCTCACGGAAGCGCTCGAGTTGATGTTGTTATTGGCAACGTCGTCGCCAAAACCAGTTCGAGCTTCATCGCCTCCGAGTAAGTTGTTACCTAATGAAGACGGCATCGTCTCACCTTCGCGCTGCGTCGCCCATTGCGAGTTTGAGTTGTCTAATGCGTTACCAAACACGAATGTTCTCGAGGCCGTGCCGCCGTTGATGATGCCTTTCGCGAAACCGCTCTGAGATCTTGAGCTTCCGTTGCGATTTAAGAAACTAATCGACGACGAAGTTCGCGCGGCGCCTAGATTTGAAAACTGAGAATTACCTCGCGAGAGTCCACTACCACTTCCTCCTCTGTTGCTGAGATCGTTCGCGATCGTTTGACTCTGAGTGTTGTCTTGGCCTTTGTTGTTATGCCTCGTCGATTTTTTGTTCTTGTCCTTCTCGAATAACTTCATCACCTCCTTCGATACTTTACCTTCGTCGACTTCCGGTAACGCATCGTTTCTATCCATTTCTTGGGTATCACCTCCCGAAGCTTTCTTCATGTAAAATCGCTGAGCCTGTCTCTCTTTAAATGCTTTCGCGTCTTCGTCTTCGTCGTCAGAAACTTCAACTGCGTCCTCGGGTCTAAAGTCGCGCAAGTCATCAGAATCAGAATCGCTCTCGGAATCATCTCCCTTCTCTTGCTTCCTCCTGGTTTTCCATTTACCATCGTCGTCTTCTTCGCCATTCAAACCGTTTCTCGGCCTCTTGAATCCATTTTCTAATAACTCTTTCATTTTTTTCGTCTCTTCTTCGTCTTTCAGGAATTCTCTCTCTGCGTGCGCCCTCGCTCTCGCTTCATTTCTTCTTTCATCCGCGTCTAATGCGGTACCTTCTCTGAAATCAACGAAATCAGCCATTTCGTCGATTTCAGCGCGGGCAGTTTCTATGTCATCTTCGTCATCATCGTCGGTGTGACCGCCATCCTCAGACATTTCGGCTTCATCGTCGACGCCTTCGGTTGCTCTCTTAGATCTTCTCTCCTTCTTTTGATTCTTTCGATCCTCCCTGTAGAAGTTCCTCGCGAGTTTCCTCTGTTCGCGCCTTTCCTTTGCCGTCATCTCTTCTTCCTCGGAAAGTTCGCCGTCGTCGTCGTCGCCTTCTTCGTCTTCTTCTTCGTTTTCATTTTTGTCCACCGCGGCATTATCTTTGTCCTCGGCTTGAGTCGGATCTTTGATGACAACATTCTTGGCTTTCTTCGAGGCGATAGATTTACGGATCAATTCCGCGTCGGCTTCAGCGTCCGAATCGCTCTCTTCTTCGAGATCAGTCATTTCTTCCTCTTCCTCTTCGCTCAATAAATCCATCTCATCGATCTCATCAAAGTTCGTTTTCTCCTCACCTCCCTCTTTGCCTTCATCTTCCGAAACGTCTTCGTTCACTCCATCATCGCTTGCGCCTTCCATGTCCCCTTCCACATGAAAATCTTTCTTCTCCGGCGACGGAGGCGGTCGAGGAAACCTAGCTCGTAAATTTTCATCGTTCTCGACCATTCGTAAATTATTCTGCAACTTTTCAATCACCGGTAGGAAAGACGTTCGTTCCGGCTGCACTCGGTATCCAGGAAAGTGTATGTGTTTTGCCGCTTTACGCATCAATTTCTCGTGCGCTTCGTCGGCTTCTTCCTTCTTTCGACGCATAACCGCTTCTTTATCGTTTGGATCGATTGGTTTCTTCTTTCTTCCACCGCCTTTTTTGGTTGCTTTCCGTCCTCCTCGTCCTCGTCGTCGACTTCCTCCTTCCTCTTCTGCTTCGGAGTCCGAAGACTCATCTTCTTCCTCAGAGGAGGAGGAGAAGTTCAACTCGGATTCAGATTCTTCGTCCTCCTCTTCGTCTTCGGACAATCGTCCAGTTTCCGCGAAGCGTCGCTCTAAGATTCTTTCCTCGTCTTCTTCTTCCTCGTCTTCTTCCGCGTCGTCGTCCTCTTGGATTTCAAATTCAAACTTGTCTTCTCCTCTTCCAACGGCATCATCATCAGCAGCCAAACCACCTCTGTTATTGTTGTTATGAATCACTCTTTCGCCCGATTTGTGTTTCAAAACCTTCTTTTTGTTCGATGGCGCGACGCCTTCGGCTTCATCTTTGCTCTCTTTCTCATCATCATCATCATCTTCTTCTTCTTTTCCATCGTTCTTCTCCGTTTCTTTTTCCTCTCTCTTCTTCTCCGCTTCTTCTTCTTCTTCGGGTGCTTCCGTTCCCCGAACTCTTCTCTTGATGCGAATGAAGTCTTCTTCCTCTTCCTCTTCTTCTTCTTCTCTCGACGAGTTGATGTTCGCGGCTTCCTTCTCGATCGTCGTCGCGCGCTCGTCTCTTTCTTCTTCTTCTTCTTCTTCGTCTCCGTCGTCGTCTTCTCCGAGAAGGTGGACATCATCGGCAACTTTTTGAATTTCGTTCTCGCTCCTCGTCGTTTTTTCTAAAAAAGGAACGTTCTCCTTCTCTCTCTCCGACGTCGCGCCGTTTCCAGAAATCATTGCTGTCGATGGTCCTTCTCCGTCGATGATGTCGTCGTTTTTCTCGCGCGTTGTTGCGGCGACCGCCTCTGTGGTGGTTGTCATCCGCGTGTAAGTTAATGAGAAGAGAGAGAGAAAAAATTCAAAATTATTTCTATGATATGAGTTCGTCGTTTGGTTCTCTTGGCGGTCGCACGCAAAATTTCAGAGAAGAAGATGGATGCGCGCGTGATATTTTTTGATTTTTTTTTGATTTGTGTGTTCTCTGACTTCTTTTCTAATAAGAGGGTCGTTATTAACTTGAACGAAGCAAACAGCGCTTTTCGCAGGGAGGAAAAGACAGAACAACACCACTACTACAACAACAACGCGTTGTCAGAGTCCAACAAACTATGAGGAGACGGGGAGCGGGCGATGATGCTCAAAACAAGCACAACAACGATTCCACGGATGATGACGATGATGATGAAGACGACGACGACGACGAGGAGGTGTTTAATCCCATCGAACGGTTTCAACAGAGTCGAGGAGAAACGACGACGACTTCAAAGTCGTCGGAGTCCAACAACAACAACAACAACAAAAGCGTGAAGAAGTTGAAATTCGTGATTAAACCAGCGGCGGCGGCGGCGGCTTCGACGACGACGACGTCGACGGGAAAAGAAGGCGCGTCGTCGTCGATGTCGGTGCAATCGACGAGGGAAATGTTCGAAAAGTTTTCCTTGAAACCACCGCCTGGATTTTCGTCCACCGTTCCGTCGCCGTCAACTCCTGCTCTTGCAGAAGAAGAAGAGGAGAAGGAAGAGGAGAAGAAAAAAGAAGAAGAAGAAGAAATAAACGAAGGTTGGCTCACGCACGGAAACGACGCGTGGCAGGAAAAAACGAGAGGCGAGGACGAGAGCGAGCGAGAAGAAAAATACGTGGAAGAGTTGACGCACACGGCGAAGAAGAAGTACGGGAAATACGCATTCGTGGAAGAAGCGAATTCGCCGAGCGGGATTTTGAGCGATTTACGCGTCGAGGAGCCGCTCGAGTTCGATTCCGTAAAGACAAAAGTAAAAACAAAATCGACGAAAGAAGAAGAAAATAGCAGCAATAGAAATAATAAAGGACGAGAAGAAAAAGAAGACGTTTCGGAGTCATATTTACTCGAATCGTCCATGGAGAACGACCCGTTTAGAAGCGACGATGAGCTCGACGTCGCGCGAAAATTAGAACTTAGAGACGCGAGGAACGCTCGCTCCCCGAACGAAGATCAAGTCGCGCACGCGAAGGTGCTCGTGCAAGCTGGAATCATAAAGTTTAACTTGAACGATTTAGGCGGCGCTTTGCGCGATTTCCAAAACGCCTGCGTTCTTTTGCGCGATAATTACCACTCGGGAGATATCGCGTTCGCAAAAGCAAAGACGCACTTAGTCGCGGCGTTTTTGATTTTAAAGTGCGAAGAGAACAAAGGAAACGTAGACTTGTGCGCAAAGTTAGCGCGCACGTTAGCAACCGTCACGTACATGGCAGACGAGAGCGTTTTTGGCGGGTTTAGTCAACAGTTTCTGCTCAGTCCGAAGCTAATTTGTCGGTGTTTGCGATTCGCCTCGGCGAAAAATTTCAACGCGAGATATTACGGCGCCGCGAAGGAGTACCTGGAAATCCTTCTGAAACCGTTCTTCTGCGCAGATTCAAACACGGAAGCGGCGTTGAATGGTATGAAAAGGCAGTGCGAAAACGCAGAAAAACAGCAGCAGCACGGGACGACGAGAAAAGTAGACGAGATGGAAAGTCAAAAGCGCGTGCTCGATATCATCGACGAGCTCTACGAGGAGGCACGCAGTGGCTAGATTTTCTTTTCTCTGCTGAAAGATACTAATTGACACGAATGTAGATTTATCCTTGCGAGGAGAAGAAAGTAACGGCAGTTGCCGAGGGTGAGACTATCAGTATGTCTTCTATTACTACTAAAGTGCTATATTTTATCAATGCGTGAACTACAATAAGCTTTACCACGGGCGCAATAATTCCTCTCTCCGTTTCTCTCACACGAATAAATCGAAAGTATACACCATCGACGAGTCGGTTTTCACGTACCTCCTTTTGGACTTTACGCCGCTTTTGTATAGAAAATAACTAGTCGTGTACCCGATGTAATCGTTCACCACTCGCGCTCCTTCGTTTTCTAACGCGCCAATCGACCACAACATTGCGGGACCAACGACATCAACGATCAACTTCCCATCCCGAAGCGAGACTTGAAACTCTTTGCAGAAGCCGTAGTTGAGAAAAACTTGCAACAAAGCTTTCACGCCGTCTACAATTTTTACAGAATTATCCTGGGAGCCGTCGTCGAAATTGATGAATTCGGGTACGCCATTGAACGGTTTGTCTTCGGTCAACTCGAAGCCATTCTTTAAGAAATTGAAAATGTTACGACCAACCAAATAGCTAAACGCTGGAATCAATTCTTTCCGCGTCGCGAATTTCTCGTCTCGTTTCACTCGTTTCACTTCGCCTTCAAAACCGAGCTTTTCTTCAAACTCCATGTCCGGTTTCCCGTTGTTGCGATTCAAGATCGCGTTTAAGGTTGAATATTGCGAAAAACTAATGTGATCAAAATACAAGGGATTCTTCAGATCACCTTGTTCCATGGCGAGTGGATAAATCAAAGATTTGTAAGCCTCGTAACTTAACTGCCGCGTCTTCCACGATTTAATCTGAAACTCATCCATCGCGCAAATGTTCAGCTCGTCTATGGCATCGTACGATGATCTCAACAGAGCAACGGCTAAGGCTATTTCTAAAGTTTTGCGCAAGAAAACGGGAGGGTCGCCCCATTGCGAAATCTCTTTGAACTCGTCTGATATATCTATGTTTTGTGGCAGAAATAAGTCTCCCTCTTCAATTTCGTCCGCGAAAGCGTAAGAGGCGGAGAATAACGAGGAAGAGGATGCGAACGCGAGAGCCATCATCAGCGCTTCCCTTCTGCTCTTTTTATCGCATTGTTTTTGAGTTTGATCCCGATTTTCAGTCGTCTCCGCGTGTCGTTGTTGAGAAGTGACGTTGTTCGCGTTGTCACAGATATCTACTCTTTTGCATTTTCTGTTCTTTTTACTGCGTGTGTTTCGAGACGAACTGGATTCAAAGGCGAAGACCTCGCGACCGCACAAAGTCGAAGCGAACATGTTTTTACACGTTCTGTCTCTCGTTTCGTTGCAAAAGGTCGTTCTCGAGCGTGCGCAAAGCGCGTGACGCGTGTGTAAAAGTAAAGAGTAGGTAAAAAGTTTTTTCGCGAAGTCGGAAATTTGTTTTTGTGTTTATTCGATTTCGCTTTTTGATTTCGCTTTTGTTTGGTTCAAGCGTCGTTCAAATTTAACATATTAAATATACACGCAACTCACAAATCAATCATAATCATCTCATCGAACGAAGAATACCGCGCCTTTATCGAGGACGTTGTTGATTTTTCCTTGCAACCCCTCGTCTGGTTCTGGCGCAGAAAACGCCGTGTTCCCTTCGTCCCCGTCCTCTTTCATCGCTTTGCACTCGTCCGCGCACGTATCGTTGCAATAGTCGTCGGATTTCGGCGCGAGATCTAAACACGCTTTCACGCACTGTGTTTTCGTGTGTTTATCGGATGAAAAACGAGAGAGCATGCGGTGAGTGATGAACGTAAAGCGGACAAAAAACAAGAAGAGCGGGAAGAACGCGAAAGACCGACGCAAAAAGAAAGAAGCATATAGAAACACGTTTTTTTTCCTTCTCTCTCTTTTTCTATTTCTCGCGCACCGTCTTCGTGCACTTTTCCACCTGCTCCTCCGCGCGCGCGGAGAAGACGTATGCGTTCTCAGTGATGGGCAAGACAACCGTCGACGTGGCCACAGTCAAAGACGCGGCAAAGCACACCGCCGTTTTCATCGATAATCTGTTCGTCGAGAAGGAAAATAATCCTTCCTTTTGTTGTTGTGTGGTGGTATTTTTTTCCTCTTTTCCTGCAGCTTTCGTTTTTGTCTTCATCATCACTCGTCGTTGTCGTTTCATCGTCGTCGGTGTCTTTGGCAACTTTTTGTGCGCGTTACTCGAAAACGAAGGGAAAGTAGCGGCGTTAGTGTTGGTGGCGAGTGTCGTCGTCGTCGTCATCGCAATACTCGATGTTCTCTCTGGCTGATTTTATGTAGAAAATAAAGCGCGTTTATGTACTATGCATATACTTTTTCTGTCGATTTTCTTTGTCTGATGATGAGTTTTTACTCGTACGCGAAGATTTTGAAGGAAGTCAGAGTTGAGTTTCCTGAAATAAGTACACCACAACTCACAAAAAACTCATCACGCTTCAGAAAAAGAAGAAGAGAAGAAAAGAATAAATGTTTCGACGCGCAGTCTCGAGACTACTACTCTCGTCTTCATCCGGGCGCAGCGAAGGCATACCAACAACACTCGCTGCGTCTTCCTCCTCTTCTATTCTTGTTGGTGTTGGGAGAAGCGCAATCAACTCGTCCTCGTCGTTCTCTTCGTCGTCGTCGTCAAAAAATGCAATTCTGAAACCCTCCGCCTTCTTCTCTTCGTCGTCGTCGTTTAATAGATTTTCTCAGTCGCCTTTTTGGTCGTCGAGACTATCGTCGACGACGACAAAAACTAGGAAGCAGACATTGTTTAGCAACAACAACAACAATAGCGCATCATCACCGCAGAAACGATCGTACGTAGGAGTTGTCGTCGAAGATGGAAACGTGGACAGAGCTATGCGACGATTGAAACGAACCATGATTAACGAGAAGATGTTTGAAGCTTTTAAAAAGAGGTTGGGAACGGGACGCGACGCCGGGTTTAAGAAACCGAGCGAGAAGAGAGTGTTGGCGTTAAAAGAGAGAGACAGGAGGGTGTTCAAAAAGAAACTGAAACAAAAGATTGGATGGATCTTGCGCAGACGAGAGCGAGGGTTTTGAAGCGATCGTTTGGGGGTCAGTGAATATGCGTCACGCGCGGATAGCGTAGCGTGCGGTTTTGTCAACTTTAGCGCGTTTAGAAATAAAGAATAGAAGTTATGGTAGCGATGTATATAGTGTAATTGTACGTGCAGTAGTTTTTCATATCTGCGCGAAGATCTTCTCTTTCGAATATTCTTCTTCTTCTTCTTCTTCTTCTTCTTCTTTTTCATATCATCACCATCACGCTTCGCGTCATACATACCTACGACGAAGCGCAAAAGCAGAAGAAGAAGAGTCTATAAGAAGAGCGTGGTGGTGATTTTGGTAATTTTTTTGGCTTTTCTCATCTCTCTTGATCATTGATGGAAGGGGGGACTTTTTTCGTTTGCGACGAAGCCCAAAAAATTACAAAAAAAAGCATCGCGTCTTTCTTTCACTATTCAGAACACAAGTCGTCGCAACCGAAGAAACCAAAAACGGCAGCAGGAACACCACACAAACGGACGACGTGGACAAAGACCCCACTTTTGCATCCGTTCTTTTTGATTCCTCTTCGCGCGTGTTTGTGTGTTTGTTTGTGTGTGTGTGTGTTGTTTTAAACTCTTCCTCTTTTTTTGCTCTCTTTTCTTCCCTCGACGCTTGACGCGACCACGACGAACATCGTCGAAGGAAGAAAAAGAAAAAAAAAAGAAATCGCGGCGAGAACGAGAACAACGAGAAGAAGAAGAAGAAGAAGAAGAAGAAGATGGCGGACATCACGCAGATTTTGGTCAACACCCAAAATCCGGATCAAAGCGTTCGATCTCAAGCCGAGCAGCAGTTGGAGCAAGCCAAAGAGGCGAACTTTTCCTTGTATCTCTCCTCTTTAGCGAAAGAACTTTGCGACGAATCGAAACCGAGCGAAGTCCGACGACTCGCCGGCTTGATCTTAAAAAACAGCATCGACTCGAGGTCGTACCAAACGAAGAAGAATTTACAGCAAAAATGGCTCACTCAGGTCGATCAAAACTTACGGATGGAGATCAAATCCATGATTTTCCAAGGGTTGAGCTCGCCGGTTCAGGAGATTCGACACACAGCGGCGCAAGTGGTGGCGAAATTTGCGGCAGCGGAGATACCGGCGAAACAGTGGCCAGAGCTTATACCGCAGTTGCAATTGAACGTTTCCGGTCCTCAAAGTTCTACGGAACTGAAACAAGCGACGTTGGAAACATTAGGATACGTGTGCGAGGAATTATCTTTGAACGGGGAGCAAGGGGATGATTTCGGTGGCATGGGCGGTTTGGACCAAGCGGCGGTGAATACGATGTTGACGGCTATTATTCAAGGAATGGACAAAGCGGAAACGAACAACGAGGTGCGATTAGCGGCGTGTAACGCGTTATCGATCGCGTTAACGTTCGCCTCGGAGAACTTTTCTAAGCAGCAAGAGCGAGATTATATCATGCAAGTGACGTGTGAAGCGACTGTATCGCCGGATCAAAGGATTCGATACGCCGCTTTTGAGGTTTTAGTCGGCGTCGCGGAAGAGTATTACGAGTATCTCGAAAACTACATTTCCGCTATTTACGATTTGACGGTAAAAGTATTACACGGAGACGATCCTCAGATTGGTTTACAAGCGATTGAGTTTTGGTCGTCGATTTGCGAGGAAGAAATTGGACGAAAGGATGCCATCGAAGACGGAGAACGAGACGTCAAGTACCATCAGTTCATCGAGAAGGCGCTGGGAGTGTTGACGCCGATGTTGCTCGAACAGTTGACGAAACAGGAAGAAGGTCAAGATGAAGACGAGAACGCGTGGAATTTAGCCATGGCGGGTGGAACGTGCTTGAACTTGATCGCAAACTTAACCGGAGATCAAGTCGTAGACGGTGTCATGCAATACATCACGCAAAACATCCAACAAGATAACTGGAGACAAAAGGAAGCCGCGCTGTTTGCTTTTGGCGCTATTTTAGAGGGTCCGTCGAGAGAAAAATTAGCTCCTCTCGCGAACGATGCGTTGCCGTTCTTGTTAAACTCGATGAACGATAAGAATACGCACGTCAAAGATACCACGGCATGGACGATTGGACGCGTGTTTGAGTTTGTGCAATCTCCAGAGTATCGATTGATTACGCAGAGCAATTTGGGAACGACGTTAGCGGCGCTGACAGAATCCCTCAAAGACGTGCCAAACGTCGCCGGTAAAGCGTGCTGGAGTATTCAGAACTTGGTCACCTCTCTCGGTGATGATGATCTCTTGCGACCGGCGCTTTCGCCGTTTTTCCAGCCCATCGTGCAAGCGTTGTTGGTCACGGCGGAGAGACCGGATGCTGAGATGAAGTTGAAAGTGGAATGTTACGAAGCGTTGAACGACATCATCCGAGGAGCGAGCACCGAAACGTTGGTTACGGTGCATCAGCTCATTCCCGTCGTCTTGCAAAAGCTCGGCAGCACGTTCGAGACGCAGGTGACTTCCCAAGACATGTTGGAGAAGCAAACGGATCAACAGGCGTTGTTGTGCGGAACTTTGCAGGTAATCATTCAACGCCTTGGATCGGAGGAAGCGGCGAAAGGGTCGTTGGCGCAGCACTCCGATAACTTGATGACTGCTTTTTTGAGAGTTTTAGCGAATCGATCCGCGACTGTGCACGAAGAAGCCATGCTCGCGGTGGGCGCTTTGGCGCACTCGGTGGGTAAAGATTTCGAAAAATACATGGAGGCATTGTATCCGTTCGTTGAGGTTGGTTTGAAAAATCACGAAGAGTTTTCTGTGTGCCAGGCGACGGTTGGTGTGGTTGGAGATATCTGTAGAGCATTAGACGAAAAGTTGGCGCAGTGGTGTGACAACATCGTGTTTTTGTTGTTGCAAGATTTGCAATCGTCCGAGTTGCACAGGGCGGTGAAGCCGCCGATTTTGAGCTGTTTCGGAGACATCGCTTTGGCTGTTGGTCCCGCGTTCGATAAATATCTCGAATTTGTTTTGCCAATGTTGCAAAGTGCGACGAGTTTGGCGTTGACGAATCAAGATCCAAACGTTGAGTTGGACGAAGATACGGTGCAGTATAAGAACGATCTCAGAAACGGCATTTTCGAGGCGTACACCGGGATTTTGCAAGGGTTTCGAGACGACAAGTCCAAAATCGCAAGCTTGGCGCAACACGCACGATTTATTTTATCCTTCATCGAAGACGTTTCTAAAGATCCTTACAGAGATGCGAGCGTGACGAGGAACATGGTTGCGTTGTTAGGAGATATGGCGGATACCATGGACGGCATCGGCGAGCTGTTCAAAGAAAAGACGTTTTACCAAGCGTTGTTTCAAGAACTCCACTCTCAATCTTCAGACGATAACTTTGACTCGACTTTGCACTGGGCGAGCGAGCGCATCGCCCAACGATTGACGCAATGAAATAATACGACCGACTAATAACATATAATATTAATAATAATAATAAAGATAGCTGACGAATTGACTAAACATTATAGCATAACTAATAAATATATCGGAGAGAGTGAAAAAGGAAGACGCTTTTAGCAACCCTTTTTTTTGTAAGGAGTACAGAAGTACAAACGGATGAAAGAAACGACATTAAACTTTTTCGCATCAAATGAAAATCTCTACGCTGCGAATGGTGTAAATGTTACTACTCCTATTTATTACATTTATTTTTGTTTTCTATGCTTTCTAATAATGATTTAACTGCATCCATCTTTCGCGTTGCAAAACGTGATAAAACCGTCGTTCGCCATTGTTCGAAACATGATATCTTCCGTATCAAAGCTATGCACCGGGTTCCCATAACTCCGATGCGTTCGCTTCAATCGATAATATTGGTAAGGATCACCTCTTTGGCCTTTACCTAAACCGTACACGGTGATGTTCATACACAATGGACGTAACATGGCTATGCCTACTAGACCCGAGGATGCGCAGTTCCCTCCCCTAAAGTTCTTCGAGTGCTTCTTCTCGTAACATCTTCGGAACTTTTTCAAGGCATTTTCTGCCACCGCTCGGACTTCGGGCATGAGAAACAAAGTCTGCACGTCTTTGCGTTTCAACTTATCCTTGACGTAATACGCTAACCGAACGAAATTTTCAGCCGCCGTTCGAGAAGAAATCAAAGTGACCCCTTTTTCTAACGGCCAGCCCCCTCCTCGATAGATTTTGTTGATCCCAGAACCGTCGTGGTATGCAATTGTCCATAACCTGTTCAATAATCTGTGCGTTGTTTTCTTTCCTACATACTTTTCATACCCTTTCGTCGGAGCTTGATTGATGCGCACGACGACATCGTTCGCGTCGATTTGCTTCCCGTAATCCATTTTGAGAAGGTGTCCAGAGTTCCCGACCAAGGCACACGTTCGCCAAGGCGCGTCGCCATTCGCGGCCGTTAAGCTATTCCATGCTACTGCCGGTGCCGCTAAAATATCTTTGCCGGAGTTTGGCAGTATGGACGCGGGTATCTTTTTATCTCGATAGGCTCCCGTATTTGCGTAGTTCTTTCGATGCGCGAGCGTAGACACTTGAGGTGGTTTTGAGGCTTTCGCTTTTGGCGGGAATAGCGCGATGTATTCTGGCGAACACACGTGCGAGTGGCGAGAGGAGCGCTGCGTCGTCGTCGTCGTCCTAGTCGCAATTTTCTTTGTCTTTGGAGTAAATTCTTTCGTTTCTGCTTCAACTTCCCCGTCGTCTTCTTGTTCGTTTTCGTCGTCGTCCTGTTGTTGTTCATCACCTAATTTCATCACCGCCTCTTCTCCTCCATCGGGTTCTTCCTCTTCTTCTTCTTCCTCTTCCTCTTCGTTCTCTCCATCTTCCATCTCATCCACAACCATTAATGGTACTTTCGTCGATTCTTCTTCGTCTGGATTTAAGAATCCCGCGTCGTCTGCGCTGAGAAGTGCGTCGTCCTTTTCTATCTTCTCTTTCTTCTCGAATGGAGAAGATATCGAGGAAGTTGGAGTAGTCGATGACGTGTGGGTAAACACGGCGAAAGCTAAAGCACCGAGAAGAAGAAGAAGAGGTAATATAACTCGTCGTTGTTGTCTTCTTGCTCCGACGTGTGTCGTAGTCGTCGTCGTCGTTGGTCCCGTCGCCATTAGGGTAGCAAACTCATCGATTTCGGACAAATAAAACTGTCCTAAAACTCATCTATTTCGGAAATTATAGGGGAATTCATCGAAAAAAAACTGTCCCCCTAATAAAATCGATGTCGCCGCTGTCGCTCTCTTCAGAAATTTGTTTGTTTGTTTTTGTTTTTGAGCGAGTGAGAAAAGGAAATGAGAAGCTCTGGTCGTGGGGAAACGACAACAACAGGAACCATCACCCCCGCTCGAAGAAGAATGCAACGGACAACCACCGCTGCGGCTCGAACGCTGTTACGCGCGAGTTGCTCTTCGACGACTACTACTCATTTGCATCAGTTTCCTTCTTCTTCTTCTTCTTTTTTTGCGCGAGTGCTCTTCTTTGACGACGGAAGAAGAACAAGCAGAGGAACGAATTTTTGCTCGTCTTCGGCACGTGTGTTTTCTTCAACGAACGCCGCCGGCGGTCGAAACTTTTACGACAACGATGACGACCACTTCTACAACGAACGACCAAGAGGAGGAAGAGGGAGAGGAGGAAGAGGAGGAAGAGGAGGAGAAGGTCAACAGAGAAGGAGAAGGCAAAGTGATGATTCTTTTGGCGGCGATGCCGGTGGTTGGGGCGCTGGGTTACGAAACGCGCGACAAGGAGGAGGAGGAGGAGGTGGAGGTGGAAGTAGAGGACAAATACAACAACAAGAACCGATTTTTTCTGCATCGCCTGAACCACCGAGACAACAACAACAACAACAACAACAACAACAACAAGCGCAAAGCGTTGCTGGAGGCGCAGTTCCACCTCCAGCACCTCCAGGATGGAAGCCAGGAATTCGCGATGACATGAAAAACGATTTCGATGCCATCAGAGCGGCGACTACTGAAGCGCCTCGAGGCCGCGCGAGGACAACTACGAAGAAATCGCCTTCTACGGCGCGGAAAAATACGGCAACAACCAGATTCAAAGAGAATCGAGGTAAAGGCGGTGATGAAGAGCGGAAACGATTATTTCAACGGCAAATGGATCAATCCAATCAGATGAATGATGATTACGATGAAGATGATGAATACGACGACGATGCAGATTTTAGGAGCTTCGACGAAAACTTTCAGCAGAAGAGCGAGGCATCGTCATCTTCGACGACGAAACGCGCGCCGAGACAAAGAGAAGGTCGCGGGCGACTTTTTTCGTCTTCCGATGCGAGCAAAAACCTTCCAAGTGCGCGAAGTAGTAGCAGCAGAAGACAAAGAGGCGAAGACGCGTACCAAGACCAAGAGGCGGTACCGGTGCCGAAAGGCATGTCTAGATTTTTCGTCACTTGCCATCCGGGATTGGAGGAAGTGGTCGCTAAAGAGCTTTCCTCGAAAGAGATTCGAGCGCAACGCGTCGAAATTGGCGCGTCTGGTGTCTCTTTTGCCGGTAATTTAGAAACTGCATATAACGCTAACATCTGGCTTCGTTCCGGAACGAGAGTGTTGTGCGAACTCGCGGCAGGGGATTTAGATCCGAACGAATCAGGTTTTGATTCCGTGTACGACTTTGTCAAACATTGCGTTCCGTGGCAAGAGGTTTTAATCAACGCGGATTTAACATTTTCAATCGAAGCGAGAGTGTGGTCAAACTCTCAAATTTCGAGCACTAAACTCGCGTGCACGAGAGCAAAGGATGCCATTTGTGATGCCATATCCGACGCGTGCGGTGGTATTCGTCCCAGAGACCCGCGCGACTTCCGCGGCAACAAAGTGAAAGCAGACGTTCCTTTATTTATGACTTTGTACAAAGATCGAGCGACGCTTTATCGTGATACGAGCGGTGATTCCTTGCATAGAAGAGGATACAGAGCAAACTTATCGGTTCATCGAGCCGCGTTGAACGAAGCCGCTGCAGCTGGATTACTGCACATCGCAGGATGGCCGGAAGCACTCGAGGAATGGAGAAGCCGACGAGATGACGAGGATATACCTCCTCCTGTATTTATAGACCCAATGTGTGGTTCGGGTACGATGGTTGTTGAAGCTGCCTTGATGGCTATGAATGTTGCACCCGGGCTAGTTCGATACAAAAATGGTGGATACGCTTTCCAAAATTGGCCAGATTTCAACGAGGACGTTTTCTTTGACTGCATCGATAACGCGGAAAGAAAAAGAATCGCAGAGGAAGAATTCAATCAATTTTCCGTCCAAAAGAATAAAGTGACGTGTTTGGGCAACGATATCCATCCCGGTTCGGTATCACTGGCGCAACGGTCAGCTCTTGCTGCAGGGGTACCGCACGTTGTGAAAGTCTACCAATCTTCTGTGGACGAGTGGGTGGTGCCGCCTTCGTTATTGGAATCAAAAAGAAGAAGCATTTGTACAAACCCGCCGTGGGGGAAACGAATTTCTCTCGATAGTAGAATGAGCGACGTGAATCACAATAGCGGTGGACCATCGAATAGAAATTCTTACGAAGGCGGCTATAATTACGACGATGACGGTGGCGACGATGAAGAAAGATGGAGTGGTGGCGATGAAGATGACTTTAACGAAATTTTACCGGGAGACGTGAACTCGACCGAAGCGGGAGACGCGTGGAGAAAGTTGGGTATCTTTTTAAAAAGAGAAATGCCTAATCAGTCCGCTTTTGTACTATCTGGAGATCCTTCTATATCGAGAGAAATTTACATGCGCGCGAGTCGCAAGCACGTGTTGGGCATTGGTGGTGTCGACACGCGATTATTGCGGTACGATATACTTCCGCCAAAGCCAAAGAAAGAACACTTCTAGAAGAAAGTTTTTTAAACATTTGATTGAAACTATAGCACATGGTTATTCTGTTCTTTCTATTATTGCTAACAAAATCGCTATTATTATAATATATTATTTCCTATCATAACCTATGAATTTAGTGGTTTCGTTGAATCGGTGCTGTGTTGACGTTGTTGTTGTTCTTTTCTTTGTCGTTGTTTTTGTGATGAGAGAGACAAATTCTTCCTTTCCTCGTTCACTCGATTTATTGCGGAGCGGAGAATTTTCGTGTCGAGTTCTTCAATTTGCAAAACCGGCTTGTTCGAATCTCCTCCTTTCTTTCCGCTACTTTTCTTGCTTCGATTGCTTTCAGTAATAGCTGCTGTGGAGAGTTTCTGGAGTTCTGCATCAATCGAATGCGCACACATGACTCGTAACGCTTCGGCCAGGTTGTACTCTGGGAACTGCCCGCTCATTCGCCTAGCAAACCACAGGTATAAATCGTACGCTCGATGCTGCTCTTCCAAGTTTGCTAAAATACCCACGCTCCTTTGGTTCATGCGCGTCTGCGCATCTGCTCCAGATTTTTTCTCTCGTTTGTTGATTGACTTTGGAATCAATTTTACGCTCACGTGACCTTCATTCAAAAACGCATTTGCAAAATTCATCAACGTCTTCATACTATGCGGACAATCAACACTCGTAGGCGATATGGCAAACGTGTAGTGATCTTCAATCTCCATACCTAGGTTTTCCAAGTACTTTGCTAGTCGAATAACTTCGTCGCTTTTGCGCATCTTGTAATATTTCGGTACTTTTGCATCCGACGATAACGCTTTCATTGCATCCTCCAAAGTTGCACCTTCAACTTTAGCGCAATACTCGAGTATTTGCTCAAACGTTGGCGCTAAACCTGCGGTTTTCAAAGCTTCCACAGGAGCATCGAGTTGATTTTTTATGAATTGTAAACCTGATAATTCGCTTTTCTTATCGATATCTTTGTTTGCAGTATCGCCTTGTTTTCTTCTACCACCACCACCACCACCACCACCACCGTTAATCGCGCCATTGTCCATCGTCGTCACAACACCACCTCCTTTATCGTAGTAAGACATTTTATACCGCCCGGCTCTGCCTGCGATTTGTTTCACCTCTGAACTCGTCAGCTGTCGAGTTTCTACGCCGTCAAACTTTGTCAATTCATTGAAAATGATGCGTCGAATGTTTAGATTCAATCCCATGCCAATGGCATCGCTCGCGATTAACAAGTCGTATCCCGAATCCGGTTTGTTAAACAACTCTGCTTGCCTCGAACGCGCCTCAGGGGGTAACCCGCCGTAAATAACGCACGCTCTTAAAGGTACTCTTCTCTCGATTTCGTTCTTCAACGCGTACACCGCCTTTCTCGAGAACGCGACGAAACAATCCCCTTTTTGAATGTTTTGCTCCAAACGTTTCTTTGAAAAGTGTTCCTCGGCAACGTTCAAAGGACTCAAACGCTCGTAGTTTCGTATTCTCAGCTTATCGCCAGTATCCTTGCATATCTTCTGAATCAACTCTACGCACGAAGTGTCACCGCAAAGATGCAATTCTAGCGCGGGTGTACCTAATAACGCTCGCGTAAATGCGTATCCACGAAAATCGTCCCCGATGAGATGTATTTCGTCTATGACCGCGCAATCGACAACCTTATTCACGTCTACCATTTCTACCGTGCACGCTATGTGTTCCGCATTTTCTACTTTTCTTAATTCTTGACCGGTAACTAGGTCACATTTCGTACCGTACTTATTTAATGTCTCGGAAATTTCCCAAGCGAGCAGACGCAACGGCGAACAATATACGCCAGACGACGCTCGCTTCAGGCGTTCCATGGCGGCGTGCGTTTTCCCAGAGTTTGTAGGTCCGACGTGTAAAATGATTTCACGTTGCATCGTTCGCGCCAAAGGGTACCACTTACCAGGCTTTTTCATATCCATCAGCGTTTTCAATTCCTCTTTTTCTGTTCCTTTACTAGCTTTTGTTTTTGTCGAAGTCTTGGTTGAGTTTTTCTCCTTCTTCTTCTTCGTTTTCTTCTTCTCTGTCGCCGCCGTACTGGTTACAGTTGTCGTCGAGGAAGAAGTAGCGTACGATCTGAAAACAGACGACAACGATATCGACGACGACGACGACGACGACGACGACAGAGAAGTTCGAGAGGAATGGTAGAATTGCTGATTCTCATTCTCAACGAAGCACGACCGACACGCGTCGCTCGTCTTTTTTTCTCGAACGAACGACAACGAAGTTCTTCTCGTTGTCGTTTCAACACCGTCGAGAAGAACAGAATTCACGACTCGAGTTAACGAAGAAGAAGACCGCAAAAGTCTCCTTCGAACGGAAGACGATAACAAGAAGGACGCGCTCATCTTCCTCTTTTCTTTGTTCTGTTCTACTCCGTTATATTATCTCTTTTCTATCTATCGCTTCGTCATCTCCTCTCGTTTGTTCCTCGTCGTGTTCCTTTTCCTTTTTATGTCGTGATGATTGTTGTGCATCTGAATTTTTTTTTTTTTTGCTGCTGCTGCTGCTGCTTGACTTCTTCCTGTGTGCTTCCACAGCGAATTTGTTGGAACCTTTTTTTTTTCTTCAGTTTTTTTTTTGACGGCGGCATATAAAAAGAATTGTGACACGCGCTTGTTTTTCCCGATATCTGTATCTAAACAGAGAAAGAAATGAGTGGGAACAAGCCATCATCGACAAAGGATGATGATGCTGGCATCAACATCGCTACTGTTACCACTGGTAACGGTGACGATGCAAATAAGAGAGATGTCGTCAAACGAATTAATTCGCCCAGGCAGAATTCCAAAGAGATGAAAATTCTTCGCGAATCGAAAAGTTCTTCCTCCTCCTCCTCCTCTTCTTTGAACGATAAGAACAACAATAACAACAACGAGAATAACAACGAGAAAGTGAACGATGCTATGAAGAGATCGTCTTCGTTTTCCTCGACGTCCTCGTCTTCGTCCTCGGAAAGTGACGACGACGACGACGACGACGACGACGACGCGAACAAAATCGAGAGAAACAAGAAGAAAACGAAGCAAACAACAACAGCAACGACGACAACAACAACAACAACGACGACGACGACGAAAGAAAAAGAAAAGAAGAAGAAGAAGAAGAAGAAGAAAACGGAGAAGAAGAAACGAGCGAAGAACAAGACGAAAGAAAAAGAACATAGCGACCCGAAAAGTGAAGAGGATAAAATGAACAAGAAGATCCGCGCGGCGAAGCGAGGCACACGCTCTGAGCTCTCCGTTTCAAAAGGCGGTTGGACAAAGCACGGATACGCGTACGATAACGCCAACGTGTTGAATACTTCCAATTTAAAGTCGAAAGCGGGTACTATAGAACGTATATCCGCGAAAGAAGTCTCGCCGGAGGAATTCGACAGACGATTTTCGCTGACGAGAACGCCGTGTATAATCACGGACGCCATGGACCACTGGCCGTGTTTTATGAAAACTTTAAATGGCAAAAAAGGAAAGGAGGACAACCCGCGAGAGTGGACGATTGATAAATTGCAAAAAAGGTTCCCGCAAGATAGGTTCAAAGTCGGTTCTGATGACGACGGGTACGCCGTGCGATTGACAATGACTGAGTTTCAGTTTTACTGCGACGAGGAAAAGAATCCTGACTATGGTTGCAAACGAGACGATAGTCCTTTATACGTTTTCGACGGTTCCATCTTTGATAAAGAGAATACGAAAGAGCTCGAGAAAGATTTCGACATCCCGAATTACTTCTCCGAAGATTTGTTCAGGTACGTCGGACATAAGCGAAGACCGCCGCACAGATGGGTCGTGTTTGGGCCGCCGAGAAGTGGGTCTTCAATACACGTCGACCCGTTAGCGACGTCTGCTTGGAACGCATTGATTTCTGGACAGAAACGCTGGGTGTTGTACCCACCAGATAAAGGCTTATCTAAACCTCTTTTGAAACCAAAAGGTATTGGCTTAGACGGTGAATCAGTCACGTGGTTTCAAAAAGCGTATCCAATGACGCAAACGAAAGAGTGGTCAGAAGTTGGCGGATGTCCGAAGAGCTTTGATGTCGTACAAAACGCAGGAGAGATTATGTTTGTTCCAGACGGCTGGTGGCACGCCGTGTTAAACATCACGCATACCGTCGCGGTGACGCAGAATTTCTGCACGACGCCGAGATTTGACGCCGTATACAGAGCCACGCGAAGAGGAAGACCGAAAATGAGCAAAAAATGGCTCGAAAAGTTGAAAGCGAAAGGTCGACAAGATTTATACGAAACGGCGCTGCGCCAGCCGAGACGATCAGAGCTCTCAGAGAACGAAAAGACATCGTCGTCTTCATCGAGCAGCAGCGAAGGAGAGAGCGACACGGAAGACGTCGACGATCGAATGGTTCGATTAAAAGAAGAAACGAGAAGATTGGCAAAACACGGAGGCAAGCGAGAGAGGGAAGAAGAGTAGACCGTGTTAAAATTATAAACATCCCACGTTGACGGAAGAAAAAACGTTGTATCTAAAGTAGTTCAAAATCTATAATAAAAGGCAGTAGTACGCAAGTCATTTTAAAAACGCGTTATGCTTGTGTGTAACTTATATAATCATCAACAACAGCATCAATAACGATGTATATATAATATTTTGAATTCACTACATCAGAGTTACTTCAAGAACGTACACGTAACAAACAAAGTGAGGAACGAGAACAAACTCAAAATCAACTCAGGAGAGAACGACTCTGGGAAGAGAGGAATGTACACTGGAATGATTGAACCAATCAACCAACCAACGAGCATGGCTGCAAAAGTGTGCAAAAAGGACTTTCCGAGTGCCTTGTTCTTTTGGCCGCCTCTTTTCTCGTTGAGGAAGAAGACGCACGCGGCGAAAGCGCAGGCGAGTTGAAACGCCGGGCCTTGCGCAGCCGGAGTCACAATCGACCAGATGGAAATACCGAAAAACAAAACCGCGCGTCGCATCAACGTAGTCTTGTCCGGCTTTTCAAACTTTTGCTTAATGCGCTCAACAAATGGCGGCGTGTAATCTTCTTCTTCTTTCTTCTGTCTCAGATTCTTTCTCTTCAAACCTTTCGCTTTCTTCCTCGTGTTTAACTTTTCTTTCAAAATGGCATCCATGGCGAGGTCGATTTGCTCGCATCCATCCACATCTCTCATGTACTCTTTTACTAAGAAATTCCTCGCCTCTTGCACTTCCTCGAACGAGGAATCCGAAGTTAAACCTAATCGTTTGTATGGGTCTTTTTCGTTCCTTCTGGGAAACTTCACCACCGGCGCGCTAAAGTCGATTTCGCCCTCCTCAGCCTCTTCTTGTTCTTCTACGACGTTGTTTTCTCCTGCACACACACAGAAAAAGAGAGAGAGAGAGCGAGAGAGAGGAGGAGAAGAAAAATTATCATCTCGGGTCAGTTACACGGATCGATCGTATTGCACGCGATGGAGACAAAAAACGCGATGGAGATAAAGAATAAAAGACCTTCGAGTCGACGATGGTTCAGCGCGATCACGGAAGAGAAGAGAGAGGGATAAAAGCCCTTGGAAAGAGAGAGAGAGAAAGAGAAGAATTTTCCCCGATTGGATAGGTTCTTCTTCTCTTTCCAAAAGAAGCTGATTGAAGAAGAAAAGTATAGGCGCGCGCGCACGAAAGAAAAAGAGCGCGACTCACCATCGTCTCCTTCACTTTTTAATCTGAATGTTCTCAAAGATTTCAGCTTTTTGTTTCTATTCGCGCGACGTAAAGACAACGACGACGACGGCGCTTTCTGTTTATTTGCATTTCTTCTGATGAGGAACTCCTCCTCTCTGTGCGCGTGTGCGGAGAAGAGATTCGCTCGCACTCCTCTCGCACGGTGAGCACGCGCGGAGAGATTCTTACTTCTCAATGATGCTCTCAACGACGACGACGACGACGACGAAGAAACCGACGCGTCGGAGTTCCCGGTCGATGTCGCGTGGAAGGAGGAGGTAGATAACATTTTTATGCTTTCGCTCGCTTGTGGGGGCGTCTTTTTCTGCCGTGTACGAACTTTTATAAAAAGAAGAAAAAAAGAAAAAAGACAGAAGAGAAGAAGAAACATGAAAGCCTTCGTTCGCTTCCTCGTTTTCAACAAAACGAACGCCGAGGATGGGATGTTTAATAAAAATCATTCAAAAGTAATATACTACTACCAATAATTCTAATCATAGTAATAGGTATCAATAGTAGTAATCTTAATGTTATTGTTCGCGCGGTTGTTTTCACAACGACGACAATAACAACAACAACATCAAGTGTGTTTCAAATTAAAAGCGTGTGTCTATGTATTTTTTATGTAAGAGGAGTACTCGTGTCGAGAAACCGCGAGAAGAGAGAAAAATTAATCCATCTCTTCTACGCGACTTTCTTTCGGCGTCGGCTTTCCTTTGACCTTAGACTGCACGGTTTGGACGACTTCGTTCACCGATTTGGTCGCCTTCTTGACGTACGCGTTGTTCGAAACCTCCGTGGCCTTCTCTTGCACCTTTTGCGACAAATCTTCCTTCGCTTTGACGACCGTTTTGACTTGCTTCAAGCTTAAGGTGGCTTGCCACAATTCGTCGACTTTCTTCAAAAGTTCAAACGAATCGAGCTTTTCGCGGGCGTTTTTGATGGCGGTTTTGATGGCGTCGTACGCTAATTGCGGCACTTCCTTCGTCGCGCTTTGCAATTCTTGGATTTTGAGTTCGATAAACTTCAAGTAGTTTTCTCTCTTCTCCTTCGTCGTCAACGACTTCAAATACGCGATATTTTCCGGAAACTGTTCGCGTTGCGTTTGAATCGCCGTGGAAACAGAGGTGACCGCTTTAGCCGGGTACGAAGCTTTGACTCTGTTCTCCCAAACGCTTTGAACAGCCGTCAAGACGCCGTCGACTTTCTTGTCGACGCTCGTAACCACCTTCGGGTACGTCTTTTGCACGGTCGAGACGACCGGCGTGCCGTACGAAGTAATCAACCCCTCGATGGTGTTGATAGATCCCTGTATTTTTTTGTTATGTATTTGTTTCAAGCGCGTCAGTAACTCTCGTCGCGTTCTGCACATATGTGCTTGAATAAAACGAGTATATATTTTTGCACTACGTCCTGCTACGTACAAAAGCGACGACGACGGTTCGCGTCCTCGTTTTCCGAAAAGTACGAGTACGTAAAAAAAAAGGAAAAAATTTCGAAACTTCCGAGCGGCTTTTTAGGAAAGAAACTCGTCGCGCGCGCGCGAACGATCAGAGATCGAACCACAGAGGAGGATCATCAACGACGATCTCACTCAAAATCATCTGATTCGTTCGTTCGACGAGAGAAGAAAGAAGAAAAAAAGTTCTCGTTTACGACTCATATTATATACGAGAAAGGCACCGCCTGAGAAAAGTTTTTTATACCTTCAAGAAGGATTCTTTGCCTTTGCTATACAAATTAGTCAACGTCGGCGTGACGGATCCGTGCGCGTAAGAGATGACATCGATCGCGAGATTCTCGACCGGTGCTAATCTCTTGAGATCGGGAGTAGCGTCCATAAGTTTTGCTGACATAGTTGCGGTGTTTTGTGCGCGTTTGTGCTTTGTGCTTTGTTTTCTTTTTCTGTGTGGAGAAAATCCTGTGTGTGGGGGGTCGTTGTTCCAACTGTTTCTTTGGAACCCAAAAAAAGAAAATGCAAAAAAAGAAAAAAAATAAGTGGCTCTCGTCGCTCGGCCGGCTCTCGGAGGGAAGCTTTTTTTGCGAAATCTTTTTTTGTCCCTGTTTTTGCAACCCCTCCTTTCATCCCTTCTTTTTCTGTGAAGCACACACTCCACTCTCTGTGCTGCTGCTGCTGCTTTTTTTGGGGTGGCAACCATTTTATACAAAAACTCGTTATGTGCTTCATATATGTAAGAAACCAAATATCATTCCTCACGACCCGTTCCGCACCGTCTGTCGCTCGCTCGCTCGCGCACACAGTTGTAATAGAGATGTGTTCATAAAAACACAGACCTTCTCACGATGAGTAAAGAAGAGAGAGAGGAAACCGAGAGGTTGCTCCTGGAAGAGCTCGCGCGACGAGAACAGGGCGTGTCAGAAACAACAGCAACAACATCTTCTTCGTCGTCTTTATTGCTCGCCGGGGCGTCTGGTGCGAACAAAGTCGTCAGCGCGACGTTCTCGGCGTTTAACGAAACTCTGAACACGATATTGGACACGAAGAGAGATCAAGAGGAGGAGGATAAGTTCTGGGCGTCCGTGCCGGTGTTACCACTCGAAGAAGGAGAAGAAGATGAGAGAGAAAACAAAGGAGATGTCTTGTTGTACACGGGGGAAGACGACGCATTCATCAATCACAATAGCGTGCGAGGAAAGAATGAGCAAAGCGAAGAGAATGTTTTGTTGGCCGAAGAAGAAATAGATGAGGAAGATGGTGGTGGTCGTGTTGGTGTTGGAGGTAACTTCGTATCGGATTTGCTCGTGAACACCTACAAGCAAGCACAAGAAGCGGAGGAGATGTTGTTGCGCAGGAAGCGAGAAAGCGTATTAAACGAACTCGAGAACTGGACGACATCAACAACGGCGGCGGCGACGACGGCAACGACGAACAGAGTTTTAGATTTTGACGATATCGGCAACGAAAAGAATTTGAGCAACAACATGAACAGTGACACAAATTTTAGCTCGGCAAAAATGAACGCTGACGGTCAAGTCGGAGTAACCGAGAGGTACGCCTCGTATCTAGCGAAAGTTTTACCATCCTCAAAGAGAAGGAATAGTCAGAAGAAGAACAATACTTTCGATTTGGGGGCAGACATTAACGACGACGATGACGACGACGACGACGACGATAAACAATTCGAAAAGGTAAAGAGCACGTTCATGAGCGATGCCGCGCAGCGCGAGCTTGATAAACTCGAGGCATCGTTTACGCCGCATAGAAAGAGTAAAAAATCATTCTTTAGAGACTTTTTGCAGTTTGGAAGCAAAGGTTCAAAAAACACTCAAGAAAGAACGCGAGAAGGAGGAGGTGAGCTGCTTTTGGACGACCCGGCTTTATTAGATGCGGTTTCGAAAGAAATGTCGAAGATTGACAAAGTGCTGAACGATCTCAAAACCGACGTGGCGATCAAGAATCTAGCCAATGTTGCCCGAAACACCGGCGGAGGGAGACTGAATTCGTTTGCGGATGCGTTAGATGCGCTCGCAAGACACCCCATGTGGGAGTACCAAATAGTTCGGTACGCGGCTATGATTGCTCTTTTGGCATTGTTTACGTTTGGCATCTACTTGAAGGTATCGATAGAATCGCGGGAAGAAGTTGGCGGTCTCATCGACGTCGGTATTCAGAAGTCATCCGCCGCTGGTAGAAAAAAGTTCCTGGGAGGGTAGATTTAAGGAAGAATATAGAAGACGTAGCAATTTCGGTTAGTTAGTCTTAGTACTTAGCGACTAGATTTAGGTGAGAACGTAAATCATAGAACAACATCTACTTCTAGAGTATTTTTTTCAGCGTCCAGTTCCCTTTCCCGTCCGCTTTGAAATGCAAATGCTTCTTGTGGAAGCGTTTCAATTCCATGCGATGCGCTATGGAGAACACCGTAATGTTATTTTTCTCAAACTCTTCGTACAAAGCTCCTTCTTCGTCTGGATTAATAGCGCTCGTCGCTTCGTCCAAAATAGCAAATTGGGGTGCGTGAAAATACAGTCTCGCTAATCCTATTCTTTGTTTTTCACCTCCAGAGAGAACGTCGTTCCAGTCGTGCTCTGTTCTATCAAGGCCTACGTTGCGATCGCCTTTTTTCAAAAGTTTCACTAGATTGACGCGCGTCAAGCATTCGAGAATTCTTTCGTCGTCTTTGTCGAATTCATCCTCATCGCTTTTTTGCTTTGCTGGATACAAAATTTGATCTCGCAACGAACCAGTCACCAAATACGGTCGCTGGGGCACGTAAAATAAGGAAGAGACGGCGTTATCGTCTACCTCGCCGCCCTCTGATTTTATCGATTTCAAACCGTTTCGCGGTCGAAGCACGACGCCTTCAGACGCTTTCCACAACCCAGCGAGTACACGAAACAAACTCGTCTTCCCAGCACCATTTGCTCCTGTGATGAAGAGTGACTCGCCCCGCTTTATTTTTAAACTCACGTCTTTGATGAGCAACCTGTTATCCGGCGAAAACACCGTGACGTTTTGAAATTCTATCTCGTCGTCGTTGGAAGACGTTTGCACGATACCGTTGCTTTTTGCTTCCATTTCTTTTCCTTCTTCTTCTTCTCCCTCACCCGATTCAACGGAATGCAGCAAATCTACGACGCGAGAGGTAAATCCAGAAAGCTTTTGAAGCTTTTTATAAACCATCAGTAAATCACCGATTGAGCTCGACGCGTTTTGAATTAACGTATCCGCTTCTCGGTATCTCGCGACGAGCTCTTTCTCTTCCATATCTTTCGCGAGCAAAAAAGGGAACGCTAAGACGGGCCATCCAATCATAGAGGCACCATATTTGATAAAGTATTGATCCAAAACGCCTTGAATGAATTGTCTGAAGAAATAGTATTGCGACCACGCCGTGAGTTGATTCAGTTTTCCGTTCAAAATTTCTTTCTCGCGTTCGGCGCCGTCAAGAAACGCAACTTCTTCCGCGTGCGAAATCAAGCGCGAATGCGAACGTCTAAAATCTCCTTCTTTCTTTTGCGTCTCTTGGATGTAATTCGAGAACGGCGGCGAAAAGAACCGAATAACGTGTCCAGAGAAGAAAAAATAAGAGTACAAAATCGTCAAGCCTTTGTATCCCATGGACTCGCTCATGCGTTTGGTGCTCAAGACGACGTCCAAGAGTGGTTTGAACGTTCTAGAAAATAAATCCGCAGACGTCGCACACCACATGTTCAAATCATCCGTTATGCGTTGGTCTGCATTATCTAAATTGCCTTTACGCAAAACCGCGTGCTTATAATACTGCCGGTTCGAAAGATACTTCTCGTGCACGTGCTTCGTTAAGTTGTGGCGGAAGTTCACCGTGATGGAATTCGTCAAGTATTTCAACGAGGAATTCACGACAGACGCGGCAATTCCACAGACGTAAAAATCTGCCAACACGAATAAAAAGTGGTTCCAGCTTCGTTCCATGACAGCTTGTAAACCTTCGCCGCCTTTCCGCGCTATTCGAAGCGAAATGTACGACCGAGATATCAACATCACCGTTTGCGTCGATAATAAAAATACCGACTTACATCGCCAAGAAGGTAAGACAATCTTCCCGAGCTGTGCGAGGTTATTCATGAATTGTGTATCTACCGCAGCGCTGCTTCGTTCTTTCTTCTTCATGTTCGTCGTTGTCGTCGTCACAGCATCATCCTTATTTTGATTCTTCTGCTTCATCTGTTTGCTACTCTTTTTGAAATCCCCTAATAACGAACTGTTGTTTCTCATCAAACCCGTCGGAGCGTTCGTCTCGTGCACGACTAACGCGGTCACCCCAGATAACGCGACGAGAAAAGTGTAGCACAACTTTTTGTCCTTTTTGTACGAGTCGTACACCCGAGAAGCGACGCTGATGACATCTTTCGACGAGATGAACTTTGCGTTTTCAAAGAGGATTTGAGAAGAAGAAGAAGAAGGTGTTGACTTTTGCGCGAAACCCATTTCTTCCGTTTATAGTAGTAACAACAAGTGAATGCCGTTAGCTTTGTGATGAATGGGAGACCGTCGAGAGAGATCCTCGATTATAGCACACTCCGTTTCGTTTGCTCGTATTCTTGATGCGTGTATTTGTTTTCAACGCGCGCGTCAGTTCGAAATTCTTTTTTTCTGCGGTTTTTTTCAGAAAGACAAATCCCTCCACTCTCCTTACTCCATAATCCACTCTCCGTTCTCTTACGTATATATACATGTAGTTCAACTTGTCTGAAAGTTGTCTGAAAGTTGTCTGTGGTGTATATATATACAAAGATATAAGAAGAAGAAGAAGAAAAAGATGAGCAGCAGCGGTGGAAGAGGAGGTGGAAGAGGAGGAGGCCGCTACGGTGGAGGAGGAAGAGGAGGGAGAGGACAAATTATTCGACCGGTTTTGGAAGGAACGCGCATCGCCATCGATAAACAACTGGCAGAGTTTCGCGCGAACGTGGATTGCGATGAGATTGTTTTCCCCGCCGATTTATCCAATCACGACAGAGCGATAGTGCACACGGAATGTAAGAAGTTAGGACTGAAATCTAAATCACACGGCAAAGGGGAGGAGAGAAGAGTTCACGTGACGAAACCGGATAAATTCGTAGCCGTCGATGCGGACGAGTCTCGGAACTTGACTCTATCGGACAAAGGAACGAGACAATTGAACGAGTACTTTGCCAAGTTCCCACCATCCTCGAACGAGCTCGAAATGGCATCGCGTGGAACGTTAGATATCGCGTGGGAAGATGAAAATAGCAAAGCTCAAGCCGAGAACAACAACAATGCTCCCGGGAGGAAACCGTACACGGATGCGTTTCTAAATACTTTTGACGCGAACGTCGATTACAAACGTTTGCACGATGAGTTGGAACACAAACGAACGCACGTCCACGAACTCGCCCAAATTTCTATGAAGAGACAAACTCTCCCGGTGTTTAAATTTAAGGAAGAAATAATTGAAAGAGTAAACGCGAACCAAGTCGTTCTCCTCGCCGGTAGCACAGGATGCGGAAAGACGACTCAAGTGCCGCAGTTTTTACTCGACGATTGTTGGTCAAACGGGAAACCGGCGAAAATTATATGCACTCAACCGCGAAGAATATCGGCGATGACAGTTTCTGACCGCATTGCGAATGAGCGAGGCGAAAATATCGGCGAAGGAACCGTGGGATATCAGATTCGGCTCGAATCGAAGATTTCAAAAGCGTGTAGTCTTTTACTCGTCACGACGGGCGTTTTGCTCAGGCGGTTAACATCTGAAGGCGCGGATGCGTATTTATCGTCCTTGACGCACATAATTATCGATGAACTTCACGAACGCGACCGTTTCGCTGATTTTCTGATGATCGTATTGAAAGACGTGTTGCCTAGGTATCCAAACTTGAAATTGATCTTGATGTCCGCGACGATGCGCGAAGATTTGTTCTCGAAATATTTTGACGACTGTCCGGTTATAAAAGTCCCGGGATTTATTCATCCAGTTTGTGAATACCATTTGGAAGACGTTTTAACGTTTACAAAATGGGGCGGAGCAGACAACGCAGCGCTCACGAATCCTCAGCCGTCAAAGCACAGAAAAGTAGATGCTTCTACTCTATCTTCTAGACAACAACAACCTTCAACATCGGAAGCTTCGGAGATGATGCGAACGGCGATTGAAAACGCATTCGTTGCGCCTTCGGATGAAACTTTCGATTGGTTGATTCAGTGCGCAGCGCAATCAAAGGACGAAGATTTAGTGAACGTGCAGCACTCCTCGACTGGTGCGACGGCTTTGATGGCTGCGGCTGGCAGGAATCGCGCGATGGAAGTTAGTCAACTTTTGCAACTTGGCGCGAATGTAAACTTGAAATCTGAAAACGGTATGCTCGCATCGGATTGGGCGGAGCGATTCGAACACGAGGATTTGGCCGCACAGCTTCGCGAATTGGAAAGCGCGCCAGGTAGTAACAACGATGTTGCCATGATGGAAGAAGACGGTGCGACTGGTGGTTCGTTCGATGGACCGGTAGTTTTAGACGAAGCAGCTTTGATGCGATTATCAAAGTATCAGTTAGAATCTGATCCAGATGAAGTAGACGTGCATTTAGTTTGCTCGCTCGTCAAATACGTACACGAGAAGAATCGCGCGAAACCGGACGGCGCCATACTTGTATTTTTGCCGGGATGGGATGAAATCTCGAAGATTAAAGATGCGTTGGGCGACCAAGCCGGTTTGAGCGACGTGCAAGTCATGCCGCTCCACTCGATGGTATCTCCTCAAGACCAACGCAAAGTGTTTCAAAAACCACCTCGAGGCGTTCGCAAAGTTGTGCTTTCGACAAACATCGCAGAAACGGCAGTCACGATCGATGACGTCGTATATGTTATCGATTCGGGAAAACTAAAGGAGAAAGGATACGACGCGTACACCGCCGTGTCGACGTTACATCAAACGTGGATTTCCAAAGCCTCCGCGACGCAAAGAAAAGGTCGCGCCGGTCGGGTTCGTCCAGGAGAAGTGTATCGCTTATTTTCAAAGTCGCGATTCGAAGCGTTCGCGGAGTTTCAGCTCCCAGAAATGCAGCGCTCGCCTTTGGAGGAAATTTGCTTGCAAGTTAAGATGATGCAGGAAAATCTTCGCGGTATGAACGGTCACGGCGTGGGCACGAACGCGTCGTCGCCGACGTGTGCCTCGTTTTTGAAGCGAGCGGTGGAAGCTCCTTTACCACAAGCCGTCGATTCTGCCGTCACACTTCTGATTGATATTGGCGCTTTCACCTCCGCTGAGAAGGGAGAAAGAATAACGCGATTGGGTCGACATTTAGCGGATTTGCCTTTACACCCTCGCGTCGGAAAGATGTTGTTGTACGCCTCACTTCTTGGTGTTTTGGATCCAATCTTGACCATTGCGTGTGCGGGCGCGTACAGACCTCCTTTTATCATCGGAACGGATAGTGGTCGTCAAAACGCAAATCGCGCCAAGAAAGCTTTTTCCGACGCGCTCGGTGGGGGGTCGGATCACTTAGCCATCGTTCAAGCATTCAAAGAGTGGGAAGTCGCTTGTAGAAACGGACGCCAGGCGGAGAATCACTTTTTGTGGAACAATTCTCTGTCGGGTTCTACTTTACATATGATTAAAGGGATGCGCATGCAATTGATCACAGCGTTGACTCAGCGAAGTTTCATTCAAAACTTACAATCTGCGTCGTTTAATGCAAACGCGACTTCGTTGGTTCGTGCTGTTTTGGCCGTGGGCATGTATCCTCTCGTTGGGAGAATGCTTACCCAGTGTCGAGCGCCAACGCTTGGAACTTTGAAAGGCGAACGCGTGCGAATCCATCCAGGCTCGGTGAACGCGCGCTTTGAATTTACGGAGGACGAATTAGAGAACACGTCGTCGTCAACGACAACTTTAGCGTGCTTCGAAGAGATTACGCGAAACGAATCGAACATGTACGTTAGAGATTCAACGCTGATGTCTGGAACGAGTTTAGTTTTGATCGCGAATACGGTAAAAGTTGAAGCCGATCCTCCTGTGGTTGATCCGCTAACTGGTGAATCGTTTCCGAAACCGGGCGTGCCGTCGGCTCTTTTGAACGTCGACGATTGGATTTCTTTTCGGGTACCTTTGACGCAAATCGCGCAATTATGCACTTTGCGCTTGCGGTTATTCAAAGCGTTTGCTTCTCGAGTCGAGCGCGCGAAAAAGCCTCTCGCGGCGAGTTTGCAGCAGTGTCTCCACACAACATCTGTTGTATTAGCGGACTCAGACCACAGTTTGCTCGGTGCGAGACGGCAATTCGTGCCGAGAGGCGGCGGAGGAAGAGGAGGACGGTTTCCGCCGCCTTCGCAATATGACGGTTCCGGTAGAGGACGGGGAGGCAGTCGGGGTGGCGGTCGGGGACGGGGACGAGGTAGATACTAGAAGAATGCATTCATCAGTAGGAAGTTGTGTAGCATACGTCCATCTGCTCACTCTGCTCATTCTGCTCGTCTTTCTGCTCACAAACTGAACACCTAATACAAATTTACACTCTTCGTTTTTTTATCGATGTTCTGATTTCTTCGATCAAATAATTTTTTTG
>Ga0255763_1000286_pt1 | contig 55155 bp, 34 predicted proteins | sample 041ome_2_FD_179963 | JGI IMG/M metagenome (GOLD analysis project Ga0255763, IMG submission 179963) | Coastal salt marsh microbial communities from the Groves Creek Marsh, Skidaway Island, Georgia - 041406US metaG (version 2) | ecosystem: Environmental > Aquatic > Marine > Intertidal zone > Salt...
ATTAATCCGTGCGGCTGCTGTAGCGGCGTTCATTGCTGTATGAACATCAGTAGTTTTTGTAGTAGGCGTAACTGGTATAAGCGTAGGTGTTAAACCTAACAGCGTATTAGCATTTAATTTACCAGTACTAGCACTGCTTCCAATAGTTAATGTGGCATTGACATTGCCCTGTGCCTGATATATAATTTCCAATTGATTAGTATTAAACACCTGGGCATACAATCTACCTGTAATGTCACTGTCGTTAATAATTTGTATCACATCTGCTAGGTCTAAACTAGTGCCTGCTGGGTATGTACTATCAACCATTGGTATAAGTGTGCCGTTGATTTGTAATTCATAGTTAGTGTTATCAGCAATAACAGGATCAGTTAATGCTGTACTTCTCACATAAGCATTACCGCTATTTGTAGCAGTTGTATCAACTACCTGGGTTGCTACTAGGTTTTCAAAGTTGTAGTTTGTACCGTCAATAGTAATTACGTTTGGACTTGGTATAGTAGTAAACGATACACCTGTTGCTACAATAGGAGCATAAACTGTTTGGGTTTCATCAAACCATATACTGTATACAGTTGGACTATACACTGCTTTGCCGTTGCCGGTTCCAGGCCCCGTTGCTGTAAACACCGTACCAACAGTATTGTTACTGGCACCAATTAGTGTAAAGTTAGTTGTACCAACTTCAACAATCTGATAATTTTGTCCAGTTACAAAGTTGCCACTACTGATATGATTAGCCGTTTCGTCAACACTTGGAGTAGTTGCTGGATATGTAATGATAGCACTTGCTGGGTCAGTTGCTGGATCAGCGTAACTAAAAACTGGTTCAACAGCGGCTCCGGTGAATACTAGGTTACTACCCACAACATTGAACCCAATATAATCTACATTACATTCATACATGGCGCCCTGGTAACGAATCTGGTCAAAACGCTTGTAACTTGTAGTGCCATTCCATGTTGGAACATTAGCCCAATCAGCCAGTTCATCATATACTGTGCCAATGTCATTTATGTTTAGAATTCTATACTTACTCTCACTAGTAATTAGGTCGCCAGCGGTAGTTAGTTTTCTATTGCTCAAATAAGTGTCATAATCAGTAGTAGCAAAAGTTAAACTTGCTGGATTTCCATTAACTATATCAGCACTATTAATTTCTTCTAAGTTAACAACTCGTGGTATATTTCCGCTTGCTCTTAACTGATCAGGTCTTAGCATTATTTCAATACTTGACGTTTGTTTTGTGTCACCAAAATAACTATGACGGAACATCCATTCTTCATGAATACCCAGTCTACTAGTACCGTTATTAACAACATCACTTCTCATTAAACGCTGTACTACGTCTTTGGTACCCTGCTCTTTGATATATCCTTTATAAAACTTACTAAATGTATTTTCATCTAGATCAATATTTTCCTTCCAGGCTTTATCAAAGTTACCAATGGTAATATTTTCTGCTTTACTGACACCAGCGTTGACATTTTCAATACTAAAGTCATAAAAGTCATCAATAGTTTGGACACTACTATCCCAGTTTTCAAGAATACTGTTATCCTGAATTAGATAACCAGGCGCACTTCTAAGTCCGGACCAGTCTTTTGTTTTTCTACCCTGTAGTTTTAGTCTCCATTGTCTTTGATTTGTAATATTGTCAAACAGGATTTCATTGAACTCTGTACGATTTTTAAACATTAATACATGTTCCCATTTCACAACAGCGACATTAATACTACCAAAGTTAAACGCACTTGCTTCAGGCTTAATACTAATAGTTGTAGTTGTGCTGTTACGTTGTACTATTAGTTGATCCTGACTGATAACCCTACCTGACTGATCAAGTATACTGTTTTCGCTGTTAGGCATTGTATTAAATTCCAGCACATAGCCGTCATTTGTAAATTCAATACTGTCACCAATTCTCAAAGTAAAGACGTCGTCAGCATCTGCCTGTAATGCCCACTGGGCAAAATACAATGCTTGACTATCACCAAGTTCTTGTGTAGTAAATCCTACACTTTTTAACCAGGCATAATATCCTCTGATAAAATCATAAGTATCTTGTATTTTTGTATAACTGTGTCCATATTCTACAATACTTGTAGTAGATAGGTAGTTTCTATATTTTTTAAGAACAACGCCGGCAGATATTTCAATATTTTCAAATATATTATTACCAGTTGTTTTAGGATCTAACATTTTAAATTGTTGTTTTGTTTTACTAATACCTTTAACAATAAATGCTGTTGGTGTTTTTGTAATAATAATGTTACTAGCGTTTAACACTTCTCTTGGCATACTGCGATACATTGATACATCAAAATCGTTCTCACCAATTCTAAATTTACCTGCTGGACCACTTTCTGTATATACATTTAATAGGTTCTTTCTACTAAAGCCGTTTAGTTTTTGTACTAGTTGTGTGTTTAGGCTATAGTACTGTTGTTCCTGATTGTCAGTTGCCTGATTGCGTTTTGCCAGGTTTGCTTGTAGATGGTTAAGTCCGTTTGCCCAAAATGGTGTTGCTTTTGTTGTAACACGGAATACTGCGCTCGCATCAGATGCGCCAGTTGGATTATATAAATCATGTACTGGTGCTTCTTGATATTCGTATCCTCTTTTAACCAAACTAACATGTGTAATTTCGCCATCGCTATTGGTGTTTACAATAGTAGTTGCTTGCTTGGCGTGATCCTGATTAACTAGGAATAATTGTGTGTCTGTGGCAAATCCATCTGAGCTATTGTCCACAAAAACTCTAGTAACAAGTCTGTTATAAACTTTGCCGTGATAACGGAACTCTCTTGGATTAACAAGTACACGACTGTCTTTGGTAATAACCATGTTTAAGTTACTGTCGTTACCGTATTCAACTTGTCCAGGCTGGAAGAATTCCGCCCAGGCATCTGCTGGATTAAGTTTAATAATGGCATCCAACATCGCTGCTTGGCCTTTACTACTCTGTCTCCATTCGTATTCAACTGGTCCCCAATCACCAAAAACAAATTCTTGAGAAGCTGCAACCGTGTCATTAGGTGGGTCACCTGGATTTGTTGCCATACCTAAAATATAACCTATATATTCCAAAGAACCATCAGTCTTTACTGGAGATTTATTATCCCAATCCCAATAATATCTAGCAAAACGGATATCCTGTCTGTCTTTTTCATCAATTGGATGGCTTACTAACCCACGCTTCAAACTCTTGATAAGTCTGGCTCGTTTAGTAGCATCTGTCCAACTATAAACATCGTCCCACCAGTCTGGCTTTTTACCAAAACCCAGCATGTGCCAGGGTGTTAGTTGTGGAGAACTTGTGCCAAACAATACAGTGTACGCACCTTTCCAGTAACCTGGTAGTGTATTGCCAGCGAAGTGTTTTCCAGGATCAATAGTATTGTAGTTCCAGGTTGTCGGGTCAGTGGCGTCATATACAACACCGCCATTTAAATCGCTAACTCCACGCAATAATTTCCATTCGTTAAAGTATCTCTCAACATAACCATCAATGTCACTTAACTTATACCAGGTTGCTAGGTGCTGACTTGGTAAGAACTTTTTATAACTTGTATACTTGGTAATGTCATCAACTACACCATTATAAATTCTTTTTTCTAATTCAAAAAGTGCGGCATTAACTGGATCAAACTCTTTATGATTTACATCCTGTAGAACCCAAAACTTATTGCCCGGTGTTGTAATTAATTCGCCATCATGTGTATAAAAATAACCACTGCTAGTTCCGCCTACAAATGTAGGAATAGTAATGTTGCTTAGTCCAACCTTAGCAAGGCTAACTGGAACATAACTTTCGTCATCCATATTATGATAGTAAACAGTTAGCGTTGGATTACTACTTCCAATTCCGCTAGGAGCACCAACTGTAGTCAAGATAGTAATTTCACTACCATTAATAGTGTATTCGTTGTCTCGTTCTAATAATCTTTCCAACCAAACAGTTTGACCCTGATCATTAACATAACTGCTTCTTAAATAAATGTAAACGTGATCTCTGTGGTTTTCGTCACTGTTAAAAGTAAATCGTGTAGTAAAGGTTCTCCATGCGCTTGTGCTTACATCATCAAGTTCAACAGTCTGATACTTGTCGTAAACACTGTAAACCATATTGCTGTCCTGGTGTAGTGTTGAACCTTTTCTTGTGTTTGTAATCGCCTTTAGCGCATCATTAACTAGATCTTTTACTGTTGTATAACTGTTTGCTGTATACAATCTTTTAATCTGACTGACAAAACGCTGTTTAAAACTCCACCATTCGTTACCCTGATTGTTTAAGGCACTGCTGATATTCATATTAGGATCAGCATAACACAAGTCGTGCATAACACTTACGTCATTGTGTAGGAAAATTTCTCCACCATGATTGCTTAATCTGTTAATTTTATGGTTATTGTTGTTGCCAAAACTTTGTCCGTCAAATCCTGGAATCATTGATATCATACTCTTCCAGTGACTAATTGTTTCAGGAATAGTAAATGTTTCCAGCAAATAGTTTGTTGGGTTATGTTCGTGTACAAGTGGCATACTCCCATTGTAACCATAATCTGTACTGTTTGCTTTGTAGTCAACATCAATGATGTCACCCGCACTCAATAAACTATTATTGATTGTAAGTGTACTATTATAAAGTGTGTATTCGCTAGATTTTAATTGTCTACCGTTAATGTATACTTTATGATAAAAATATGTAGTATCGTCAACAGCAATAATCTTTGCTCTTGTATTTGAATCGTAACCGTACCAATAATAATCGTCAACAGTACTAGGTACTGTAACACTAATTGTTTCATCAAACCCGTCACTGTTTTCATCTGTTCTAACAATTACACCAGAACTAACTGGAATAACATTTCGATTTACGTCAAAAAACTTTAACTGTGTGCTACTATCCAATCCAATTAAATCGTGAATAGTAATTGTACTACCTTTTGTAGCAAGAATATTTGGAAAAGTTTCACGTCTACTATTATACTCATTGTGATTTAACAATTCTAGAGCAGTAAAGTCATCATCACTTTGTTTTACTGTGACAAACTCACTGCTTGTTAACCAGTTGTTTCTTCCCAGTGGAACACTAGTTGAGTTACCAGTTAATTCTGTAACAGTTTGCTGATAGTTTACCCAAGCACCATTAGCATGTGGAGCCGGATTATAGATAAACTGTGTACGATCACTTCTTTTAAATGTTGGATACCCACCAATGGTTCTTCGCTTACCAATACTGTCACCATTTGTTAGTTTAACAACATAGTCGTATTTTTCTGTTATCATAAAGTTTTCAAAAACTAAATCAGCTCTGTTTCCGCTATCTTTATACACTGGAGCAAATCCCAGTTCTTTATCAATCACACCAGTTGGGTTAACTTTATAACCAAATAATTTGTTGCCATTAAATGTGCTTTCAGGATATACTGAACTGTTGTTTAGAATTTTTTCATTTTCATCATACAAACTAAACAACGGAGCCTGGTTAGGTCCTTGTTTATGTTGTCCTAGTACAATATTTGATCCGTTGTAGTAAACGTCTCTAAATTTATATCTAGTAACCAAGTCGCTAGTATTACCGTCCATAATCAAAAGTGTTTCACCAGGACGTAAATTTTGACTATTATATCCAGTGCTTGTTACCGTGTATAATTGATATCCATTTTCCACTACAAAAGTAGCACCCACTGGCAACCCGGTATAATTTGCGATGTCGTCAATAATAAAGTCTACAGGTCCCCACCAGTAAAATCTTGTGTTGGTGACACCTCTCTGGAAAGTAGCATAGTTATACAAGTTTAGATTGGCTTCAAACTCAATAATTGGACGCTTTGCTTGACTGATGCTTGTTAGATAGTTACTAGCAAGAATTTCTGGAACAAATCTTTCCAGTGTTAGAATAACATCCTTGTGTATCCAGTGATTTACTCGACACCAAGCACTGCTAGGAAGGTCGTTCTTTGCTACTACTAGATAGTCTTTCTTCTCATAGGGTAAGACACTACTGTCATAAACTGTAGTATCCCAACCACCAGTTAACGCAAAGGCGATCTCTTTTAAACTTTCAGACAGTCCAAGAGGAATAGGACTTCCAGTACTTGCTACTAGACTTGGATCAATGATAGTAGTTAAAATAAGTTCACCACTTGTTACACTACTTTCTACATAAAAAATTCTTTCCTTGTCCAGTGGGTTACTAAATGTAAACGTAGCATCAAACTGTACTACCATTCCAGTTACAAGTGGATCCCAGCCATCTTCATTTGAACTCCAGAACAACAATGTTGGATCTGGATCAACTGTACTAAACAAACCAGGGTTAGTTGTTTTATTTTGCCAAACATAATTATGGTCAGCAATAAGTTCAAAAGGATCGCTAGTACCCGCTGTACCAGTACCAGCATAATTTTGCCCAACTCTGGTGTCCTTGAGTACACCGTTGTTGGCATATCTGCTAAATGTTACAATGTTACTTGGATCAAAGTAACTGCTGACTTCATCTTTGTATGTTGTAGCATCTGGAAAACGTGGACGGTTGTTTTCGTCTAGATATTCTCTGATAAAAATTTGTACGCCAACACCAGTTACAAGATATGTTTTACCAATAACTGAACTGTCATAACCGCTTTCAAGTTTAATTAACATTCCATCCTGTAAATCAAATGTTCCGTTATCGTCACTAAACTGCCATACGCTTTGCTGTTGTACATCTGTTAAAAAGTCTGTGCTGTATGAAATGGCAGCACCAGTTAGTGTTACTGTATCTCCTGTGCTTGGTATAGTGATTAAACTTACTTCTGTACCAGTACTGGTATAGTCTGTATTAAGTGTTAGTATAACGCCATTTAAACTAACATCAGTAATGGTTCTGCTGTCAGCAAAACTAAAAACGTATCTTTCATCGTTACCAGCAAAATCTCTGGTACCATCATTATAACTTCTGTATACTGGCATTTCTGGAATCCAGTAATAGTTTAAATGGTTTAAAAATTTATCTTCGCTGATAGGTGGTTCGTATACATAACAATCTGAACTGTATGCACTGTTGTAGTTGTACTGGTTAAAATTACTGTTAACGCTGTTAGCAATGTCATCAAAAGTTATTTTATTAATAACTTCTCCGCTGATATCTTTTGTAACAATAGCAGGAGTTAAACCTAGTTTGTTTGTGGTAAGATACGTTTCATCTTTTTTGTTACGATATTTTCCGTGCTTGCTACCAATAAACGCATCAACATCCTGTAAGTCGCCTTTGCGGACCATTTGATCCAGTGTAGCATCTAACCATTTTTGATTTAAGTCTGTATTAAAAACACCCGGCAAGTACTCGCTGGTTTTAATATTATTGGTTTTGTACTTACCTACTCGCTTCTTGTTTTCGGTAGCCTTGCCATTTGCGTCAAATTCTGCCATTTACATTTATCCTGCCTTGATATTTGTTTGTGTAATACTCTGGATAATGTCTACATCTTCCACACTTACATTTGGTATAAACAGTTCATCACTTGTTGGTGTAATCTGGAACAAGTCACCAAACACACTGTCCTCGCCAAGAGGAACAATAACAAAACTGCTGATAATACCAGCCATTTCTTTATGTACATAGGCTGCTAGTTCTGTAAAGTAGAATGTTTCTCCAAAATCCCAGTTGTTAATATCAAAAAATGTATTAATATTTTCTACAACTTTACTCTTGATTTCGTTGTCGGTATATCTAGTGCCAGCCATTTTAATAACTCTAAACTTAGCTCGTAAGTTGCTTGGTGCTTTTGTACCAAACAATACCTTGTATCCCACTGGACGATATACAATACTGTCGCTCATTGCCTTTTTGCTGATGTTTTGGTTGAAACTCTGGTTGAGTTCGTCAACTGTTGGCGGCACTGGCTCAGATAAATCGTTACGCTGATCTGTTAACCAACTTCTAAATTCTGTATCATAAGTGTTTGTTAACACAAACACATCAATAATATTAGTAAAACTTGGATCAACCAGTTGATTTTCTGCTGGAACGTGTGTCCATTCAAAACGCAAATCTGTTAGTCCATTTCCACTAATAGCAGTAAAACTTTCTGGATTATCTGGTCTGTCATCTTTTGAGTTATCAATTAAACTTAGAATAACTTTACTATTATCGTATAAACCAAACTTGTCTCCGTCTGTAGCAAATTCATAACCATAAACATAGAAACTACCAGCAATACTATTGCTTGTGCTAATCTGTGTAATATCAATCTTATCTCTGCGTTTCTTTTTACTGTTTTCGTCTAGATAAAACTCATTAGTCAAGTTACTGAATTCAATTTGGCTACTGCTTAGTGTGTATCTTACTACACGACTAGTAATTGTCCATTTATCTATACCGTTGTCATTTGTGTACTCAACATGAATAATCCAGTTATTGTCGTAAACATCTAAACTGGAATTGCCACTAACAGTTCCATCAATTTGTGTTAAGTTATAATCTCTTGTAAATGATGTAGGGAATGCAGCATTGTAGTTTGTGGGATATGGATCTTTGCGGATAATATCCCATTCATCATTGTAGTAATCATACTTAACAGCAAAAGGTACTTTTCTATTCAAGTATGAAATAACTTGTGTTCTTTCACCCTGGCTGAAGTTTCGATTGAATACTGGAAATACTTTTTCAAGAATAGCACCAGTTGGTACTACCGCATCAAGTTGAATGGCTCCAACATTACTTGCTGTTAAGCCAGTTGGTTGACCGCCTGAGTTATCTACTCCTAAACCATTGGCAAATATTTTTGTAATTCTTGCCCAGTGGTCCGTACCATTTAAACTAAATTTACAAATGCTACCAACTTTAACATACTTTAAGTATGTAACTGCGGTGGCGCCAGTTCTGTTAATAACAACGTTCTGGTTAATAAAATAACCAGCACTGATATCACTATTTGGTCTTTGCCAAATCATTAAGTCGCCAATAATAATTCTATATCCAGTTGGTACTGGTGTACCACCACTGGTTGCTGTAATAGTTGCTACTCTAGTACCAGTATTGTAACTAACTGTATAGTTGTTTGTTACTTCAACACCATCAGTGTCTAAAATAGTTGTGAACGCATCAATACCGCTTGCTGAATAACTAAAGGTAGTTGTAGTGGCGTCTCCAGCGTATTCTACATAATAATCATCTTTAAGATCATCAAATGTCGCACTGTACTTGTCATAATATAAATTAATTAATTCATCATCATTTAATAGTGGTTTAAAATACTTGTCAAATACTGTTGTAGCAGTTAATCCACTTGGAATACTTTGCTTGATTTTTTCTTCTTTTGCTAGTGTACCATCAGTAGCAAACATTCTAACATTAGTATAAGCACCAGTTGGATCGTTAAAGTCTACATAACGACTGTGTCCGCTGTGTGTGCGGTTAACACTTTTTAGTTTAGTAATAATGTCGCTTTGTGTCAACAAATAACTGTTATAATCCTGGGCAGTAATCATTCTGTCCTGGCTACTGTATACTAGCGGAGCATTTGTTTTAATATCATCTAAACTTTCACTAGCACTTGCGTTGGTGACACTTTGCCTTAGTTGTACACTCATAGTTGCTGTATAACTGTTACCATCGTCACCAATATACTCGATATTAATTCTCTTGGTACCAATATCGTCTGGACGCAATACATAAGTGTCATTTAAACCAGTACGATACCAAACACGAATAATATCTTTTGGCAAGTTGCCAAAAGCACTGTCAGCAAACTGTATGCTTACTTGATTGTTTTCTCTGGTTTTAACTGCGTAAATATCTCTTACGCCAGCATCAATAGCATTGTAGATAGCATTACTGCCTGAAGTATTTTCTACCTGAGTCCAGTTCTTTACCACCATACCAGCACTGTCAATAGTTTGTACCCAAACATCAGTGTTATTAACATTATCTGCATCAACATCCAGTGTCATGTTGCTGATTGGATCGTCAATGTTAAAGTCCTGGAATTGTAGACTACCTTGTTTAAATCCAACAAAGAAACCAGTGCCGTCACTTGTAACACCTTTACCATCATTCTGATATACTACACTAAACGCACCAGTTGGATTTGGGGTGTTTTCTTTAAAATCTTTTTGTACATTATTGTAATCTAAACCAATGATATCAAAACTTGTTTGGCTACCTTGTGCTACACCAGTAATATCAAAGTTGATCTGGTTAATAGCATTGTTTAGATTGTAAAAACTTGTAACTTTACCGCCAATAGTTGCTTGTTTTCTCGGACTACCAAACGGGTTAGTAGGAGCAAAGACAGCATTCATAAGAGTGTTAAAGTTATCAAGGTTATCAATACTTGTAATACTTTCAAAACGAACTTCCTGATTACCCAGGTTTTCACCATTGGCACCAATTACTGCTTCATTTGTTTTAATACTGTTGACTTTTAGCAATCCGCTAGCAGTCACATTTCTGCGTGGTTGGTAACCCAAAAAGTCAGCAAGTTTAAGAACACTGTCTTGCCTTTCTGCTGTGCTTAAAAAGTTGTTGCGACTGTTTAAGTCTACACGAAACGCTAGGTTGTGTCCAAACATAGCAATAACATCGAGGAGTGCTACAAATTCTGCGCTCTCAACCCAATCATTATAACTTTCAGCATAGTTGTTCCTAACATAGGAAACCATGCTTTCTCTAATACTATCAAAGTCGTATGCTTGAAAGTTTGCGTTAACGAAAGATTCATATACTGCTGTATAATCTTCTGCCGCAAATATTTTACTTTGTCTTACTTGCTGTGCCATAATTAAATAAACTCAATCCCGTTTTGCGCTTCAGCATCGAACTTTAGCTCTAAATCTGTTGGAGTTTTAGTTGGCTCGTACATCAATTCTATTCTTACTGTTACCAAATGATCATCATGATTAACACGAACTGATCTATCGGTTAATGTAAACCTAGGATCATAACTTACTACGTTAAGCACGTCATCATTGATGAGATCCATAGTGGCTTCATCTAACGGTAAAAATACATAATAAGGCAAATCACTACCAAACTGTGGATTAGTAAATTTTTCGCCTTTTCTAATAGCGAAATGATTTGCTAAATCACGCTTTGCCAGTTCAATACCCGTTAATCCTGTAACGTTTGTACTTTCAAGTGATGTATATCCAATTATCTTTTCCATATAGATATTTATCTGAAAAAATCACTGGTTTTCAATTACACTATGAACTCATTAAACTTTCTTGCTTGTGGAAAAGATAGGGTTCCCAATCAGGGTGAATGTTAGTATATTGTAGGAATTTTGTGCTTTTTGTATTGAGTTGATAGTAACTTGGTTGTACTGGAGGGTTGATGGGTGTTATAGTTGTTTTGTTGGACTTGGCGGTATTACATTTTCTACATGCGGTGGTACAGTTTGTCCAGTTTGTTCTGCCACCGTGACTCCGGGGTACCACATGATCTATAGTTAAGTCGCATTGCCGGAATTCTTCAAAGCAATATTGACATCGGAAATTATCCCGAAGGAACAAGTTACGACGAGTAAACTTTGCCAGTGGCGGTAGTTTGTGCCAGCGTTTAAGCATAACAATAACAGGCATAGGCATCTCAAAACTAGGACTGTGTAAGATACGATCTTCGTTGCTTTTTACTATGATGACTTTTTCCTGGAAATATGCTTTAACTGCGCTCTGCCACGTGATTGTACTGAGTGGTAATAGGCTAAGTGGCTGGCTGTCAGCATTAAGTAATAACACGCTCATGTTGGTATTTATTCAGCCGCTTGTTCAACAATAGTACGTTTTCTACTCTGAGGTAAATTAGGCAGGAAGCGATTTGTTTCCTTGTAATAGATATACTCTGCTTGTTCTTTAGCATGTTGATCCATCATTCTATCAGGGTAGTCAGCTCTGATTGCTTGTATACCTTCTTCCTTGGTAATCGCTCTGGTTTTTAGTGCGCCGTAGTCAGCAAACATCAATATTCTTGCTTCTCTCTGGCATTGCTTACGAAAATGCCCACTCAGTATGAATGCCGTAAACACATATTTCCATTGTCTGTTTTCAATATACTCTCGCACATCAAATTTTCTAAACTCACTACCAATAAAACCAAAATCTCCGGTTCGGCAATACAGGCTTAGTAGCGCATCATATTGTGTTTGACTTAAACTGTCAAGACTTATATTCTTTTTAAATGCTCTTTCTTTACGTTTAATTTCAGCAATCCAATAACTGTAGGCTTCAGTTTCCAGTAATCCCTTTTTATTAAATTCGTCATTCAGAACTTGATTATATCCAATAACAGTGAATCCAGATTTTCCAATATATTTGTAACCTCGCCAACCAACATTTCCATACATAAACTGAAGTATACTTTCACTGGCTTCTAGATCTTTTAGAGGTACTAGTGTATTAACTAAACCGTCATCCAGCACAGTAAACAAATCTGTTTCAATTAAATCTGTAGTGCTAATTGTGTTGGGTAATCTAACTTCAATGTTGGCCATTAGTTTGTATTACCCTCACTGTTATTAAACTGTTCTTTAATCTGACTAGCACCTTTCCAAGGGTGATGTTCTGGCACTCTATCAGCCGCACTACTTTGTATTTTAGTATTTTCCGGTAACTGATTTACCTTAACACGTTTTGCTGTATCAGGTACTGGCCCGTTCATATCAATTCGCTTTGCTTGTTCTTTGTAGTTACCTGCCGCTGTTAGGTTAGCATTAAGTGCCGCTTGTACTTTATAATTCTTTTCTGTATACAAATCCAAATCACCAGCAAACGCATCAATTTTGATGCCATCTTCGCCAGTGCTTCTAATATTAATACCCTTGTCTGCTTGCATATTAATATTACCCTTGGCGTGTAAATTAAAGTCTGCTTCAGTGTGTAAACTAATGTCATCCTGTGCGTATACGTCCAGATTACCATCTTCACTCATTTCCATCCAGGCAGTGCCATCGTGGTTAGTGATGAAGATCATCTTGTTGGTATCGTCAATTAGTATTTCAGCACCACCTCTACTTCTTATACGAATGTTTCTGCTCAGTGCGCTACCAGCATCTGTTTCAGTACCATCATCCATGGTTAACACATGTCCGGCTCTAGTAGTAAAGCCAAATACTCTACTGGGAGATTCTCTTCTAGCACTACTCATACTGTGTCCACGAGCAAAATCTTTGTCAAGACCCTGTGTTTTTAATTGTTCAGCAAACTCAGTATCTTTGGGACGTTTAAATGCTTCCTGATCTCTGGGGTTTTTCTCACCAACTGGATTAACTTCTCCGTCACTATCCAACCCACTGGGTCTGCCGCCCAGCATGTGATTACGATCTTTACTCATTAGTGTGCCTATCAAGAATCCTTCCTGACGGCTTGCTGTAAATCCAACTAATACTTCTGTACCTACAGCCGGAGGTTGTGGCCACATGCCATAAGTTTTAGGAGTACCGCCAGTAACTTCTTCGTTTTCACCAAAGGCTTTAACGTCACTTACAGCATCCAGTGTGTTAGTAACTCCACCAAATGGACTTACAAGCAATACATTTGTTGGAGTTTCAGAACCAAACTCGGGAATTCTACAAGTAATTCTTCCCAGGAATAAACTGTCTTTGGTGTCTGTTACTACACCAATATACAATCCAATGCTTCTGTTAACGCCAGCAAGTCCGCCTTGTTTAACTCTATCTGGTGTTGTTGTTCCATCACTTCTAAAAAATCCACTCATTTATCAATCCCAGTCTAATTTCTCTAACTCTTCTCTAACTAGTAGAGAATTTGTATTAGTGTCTCTAAAACAGTTTAGTGTCATAGAAAATTCACCACGTCTTAATTTTGTTTCTATCGCGGCAACAGTGTATACTCCACTGCTTAACAAATCCATAGATCCTTTTTTAGGATTTTCTGGTTCTAACATACTTTCATCAGGATAGTAATTGCGTACAACGAGCATGGCACTCTCTGCCATATATTTACTAAGGTCTTCGTTATTACCACTACTCAGCGCACCAGGCGCACCCATCCAGAATGGATCTCCAATAACATCTAAGTCAATTCTAAACATATCTTCATCACGATTTGCTAGTTGTTGATGAGCGAGCGTATCTAATCCAATATTATCTCCCAGTGTTTCATTACTTTGTTGATCTGCGGCACTGCTCTGAGTAAATTCATATATAGGTTTTACTATTGCTGTCATCAATGTTTGATCAACCTGAGTGTCACTCAGGTAATTAAAGTTACTGCTATTTTTTTGTATTTCAGTTTTGCTTATCTTATCACTTGCTGGTATAGGAGGATTCTTTATATCTGCTCCGTATAGTGGATGCGTACCAGTGGCTGCTTGACTAGGATTAGCATAAAATTTTCCCTTGTATGGATCTCTGGCAACAGCAAATAAATGATGAAAATTTATCTGAAAATTCATAATCTCTGTATTTTTACCTGTGTACAAATAATCATAAATTTTACTAATTGGCAAATCTTTAAACCTGGAAATCTGAAATGCTTTGTCTGATGTTTTTTGTTTATTTTTTTCTGGGTCTATAGCAGGAACAGCATAATCCCATTTTATTCCAATAGTAATAACAACTTCTTGTTCTCTCTGATTTGTTTCTGGATCAATTTTGTCCTTAAACACTACACTGGGCGTTACTGTCAAGATTGGCGCTTTCTTTGCTTTGGGATCATCTGTAAACTTTTTAACATATTTTCCCCAAGCAGGAACATTTTTAGTAATTTCATTCATACACCAACTTACCATGTTTGTTCCACTTTTGGTGGTTGTGTCTCTTTTGTCCTTGTCATCCTTGCTGGCATTACCTGCGCTGGCTGGACTTGAATCTGTCGTTCCGCTATACTGAGCTTTGCCCATATCAAAACCAGGAACGCCATCTTCGGCCGCAATAGTAGCACTTTTATCCAATACTACTTTCCAGGTTTTCATCGTTCTACCGCCAGTTTTTTCTCTTAATTTTTTTTCAGTTTCGTTTAATTTTTTATTAACTTGATCTAATAATGTCCTTACATTATAAACACCAGTGAATGTAATGTCTGTTTCAATTTTTGTTTGTATAGCAGCAGTACCAACCATATTTTGAGCAAGTACATTGTACACAGAACCTTGCGGTCCTAGAGTTGCTTTCATATCTTGTATCTTAAGCGGTAAAAAGAATATACCTGGATATCTAGCAGGATAACTGTTATCTGGATCAGTACCCAAGAACTCTATTTGCATAATATACAAGGCTTCTTGCATAGTATCAAAATTTTGAATACTGCTGTAACTGATAATTCGGTCAACCAGTTTAAATCCCATTGGCTCAGTCAAATCAAAAGTAACATTACCAATAACAGTATTTCCACTGTTAGCGGAAGCGTTTACCTTACTATTGATAATAATATTATCGATAGCATACTGGGCAGTTACTCCGCTTTCAGCAATAATTACTGCTTTGCCGTTGTTTAAAAACATTGTTCTTTTGGAATTATCTGCTAAGTCACTAGGAGATTGCCATACATCTTGATCAATTAACCAGAATGTTACCTTGTATGTAGGACTGTTTACACTGGTAAACCAGTTATTTGTAATCTTTGTTTTTCTAGCCATATTATGAGAACTGTTTAGGTACACGGATCTCTAGACCCGATTTAAAATCAATGATAGGATCTTTGAGAGTATCTTGGTTGTATTCAGCAAAAATCCACCAAAGTTTAGCATTACCGTATAAATCGTATGCTAGTTTGTCCGGTCTTTGATCGTACTTGGATTCTAATGTCATAGTTTTTGTATCTGATGAACGAATAGTGTCTACAGTTGGAACCATAATGTCCAAGTACTTATTGTCAATAACTGGTGTGTTTCTGTACATGCTGTTTGAATCGTAAGCCATTATGGATATCCTTTATATAAAACTGAGCCTTGCATATAATCGTCCCAATTCCATTCAGTACGGACTTTAGTTGGAACTGTTTGTACTGTTAATCCTAGGCTTACCATAAACAATGTTGGAATATAACTAGCACCACCAGGAACATCTTTTGTTTCATTGAAAAATTCTGTTCCCTGGTTAACCTGATTTTGCGTTTCGTTTAATTTGTCGCTTTTTTGTTTCTGATAACCAGCCTGTAGATCATAAAAGTCTCCCAGGTAAACCCAGCCTTCTTTGTTAAACACCATTCCAACATAGTCAGTATCTTCAGGGTAAGTGAAGTTTACATTTCTAATAACCACTGGTGTGTTTTTAAAGTTAAGAGCACCATACGCACTAAACCTTAACACAGGCGGTGGAGTGCCAGCATTTTCATTTCTAGAACCATCTGGATTATTTTGACCAAACTGACTTTTTACCATACTCTTTAAAAAGTGTAGTGCTGCCATAGTATGTGCGGCATCTTTTTGTGTGTTGGCAGTAAACATAGCAGTCATATCAATCTGCGGATTCTGTGTATTCATATAATATTGTTGTTGATAAACGCTGTGCGTTAAATCGTAACTGCCATAAGCCGCTCCATGTCCCATATTGATAGTAGGAGTATAAGGAAACTCCAGTATCATGTGAGTACCTGTTGGATTTAACAATGGTTGTAGGAAACCTCGCTGTGCTTGTGTAATATAACTAGGCAATGACCATACTAGTTTTACTTTTTCAGTACCTTCAATACCGACACCTTCAGTTCTAGTTGGTCCGCCTAACACGCCTCTGTCTTCTAGAGCCCTTTGTGGAATAATCTCGTTTTTTACTATTTCTGTTGCTCTATCAGCTGCAGCTTCTTTTTCTCTCTTTGCTTTTTCTTCGTCTTGTTTTTTCTGTTCAGCAGTTTTTCCGGTAAAAAAGCCAACTTCTGCTTCGTCTGCCTGATTTACACCTTCTGCTACTCCGCCTTCCTGATCTGTTGTGGTTGGTTCTGGTTTTGGTTTAGGCGGTGGATCTGCAGGAACGTTTTCGTCCTCGATCCATTTTTTCATATTTTTTAAAAAATTCTTCTTGGCTTCGTGATCGTCTTCTTTGATCCATCTGTTAACGCCTAGGAACCTGTCTGGGTTTTCCGCATAAAATTCCTCCGCTTCTTCAGGAGTCATATTAACAAATTTTGTTACACCTTTGTCATTTTTGATAGCAACAGGATAGTTTTTACCTTTACGTCGCATCTGCATGGCTTTCGGTTTATTTGAAAATCCACCACTAGCCATTATTTGCCTCCAAGTTTATTGTTAACAAAGTCAAACACTTGTTGATCAAATTTACCAAAGAAATCAGTAAATGCTTTTTGTTTGTCTTCTTCCGGAGCATCACTACGCATAACATTACGGAAATCCGTAGCACTACGGCCCGCATCTTTAATAGGCACAGTGTACACATAACCAGCCTCATCTGCTGTTAGCATTGGCTCACCTTTTTCCACTGTGTCTTTCCACCATTTTAGATATCCCATTTTCAATCTGTTAGCGTCCTTTTCACCATACACCAGCACTAATGCTGTTTTAGTTGGATCTTTGCCTGCTTTGGTCATGTCAACATTGTACGGATGGGTGTTAATAATATGATCAGCAGGTATGCCAAACATTTGTGTCATTAGCATTGCTTTCTCATCAAACGAGAACGGATCACGTTCCGGCTCTGCTTTCTTGCCCACCATAGTGCTGATAAATACACGGTCACTACCAAACTTCTGGACTAGATCCTGATATACCTGGTAATGGCCATTATGCATAGGCTGGAATCTTCCGCCATAGAACACTATCAAGTCAGTAGTGGGTGCTTCTGTTATGATGTCAGTAATTCGCATTCAGTTGTTCTCCGTAATACTTGTATTTAGTTGAAAAAAACCACTTGACAAACAATGTGTTACAGTGTATATTGTATATAATAAAAAGGAAATCTAATGGCAGTAAACTACCTATCAAACAAGGAAATACTTAAAGAGATACACAATTCAAAGATGAGTTACAGTTGGGTTAGAGAAGATCAATACTTCTATTTTGATCATATCATTGATAATATTAGCGAAATTACACCCAAAAACATTAAAATAGCCAAGGAAAACAGAGCATCAAGACTACAAAAACTAGCACATGATGCTGAAGTTTTACGTTGGGAACGTGGCGAAACAGGCAAGAAAACCAAGCCCAAGGCCGCAGACTTTGCTGTAAACGTTAAAGACATTCCTGACACTGATGTTGTTTTTAGGCTTATGACTTTTGAACATGTACCCAAAGAAGAGCGTAAGAATAATCCAAAAACTGTAGCAGACGAACATGCTAAATGTAACTTTCCACCGTTTCAGCACTATGCTTTTATTGATGGAGAGTGGCAAGAAGTAGCAAGAAGTCACTGGGAAGGTGGCAAAGAAAACGGACATTTTTGTACTACACATGGCAAAACCAATGATCGTTTAGCCAGAATGTATCTTAAACTTTGCGAACGTTATAGTATGAGAAGTAACTGGCGTGGCTATACCTATGTTGATGAAATGCGTGGACAAGCATTGCTACAACTTAGTCAAATTGGACTACAATTTAACGAAGCCAAAAGTCAAAACCCATTTGCGTATTATACAGCCGCAATAACAAATAGTTTTACAAGAGTTCTTAACCTAGAAAAAAGAAGTCAGAATATCAGAGATGACTTACTAGAAGAAAATGGATTGAATCCTAGTTTTACTAGAACATTCAATGCTGAGTGGGAATCACAGCAACAAAATCACGACTAAAAGGAAAAATCTTTGACACAGTTATTTGACGAAGTGGTTGTATTCACTGACATCCACTTTGGTATGAAGAATAATAGTAGGTCTCACAATATAGATTGTGAGGAATTTATCAAATGGATGATCGAGCAAGCACATGCTCGTGGTATCACTAAATGTATTTTTATGGGAGACTGGCATCATCACAGAGCCAGTATTAACGTAAGTACACTCAATTACACTACCAGCAATCTGCGTAGACTTAACGATAATTTTGAAGAAGTTTATATGATCATGGGCAATCATGATCTATACTATAGGGAAAAACGTGAAATCCACAGTATCCCTATGGCAAGCGAGTACCCAAATATTACCGTTGTAAACGATGATATTTTGGTAAAAGATGACGTTGCTATTGTTCCCTGGCTCGTTGAAGACGAGTGGAAGAGAGTAAAAGATATCAAATGTAAATATATGTTTGGCCATTTTGAACTCCCCAACTTTTACATGAACGCTATGGTACAAATGCCTGATCATGGACACGGACTAAAGGCAGAAGATCTTAATAAACCAGAAATGGTTTTTAGCGGACACTTCCATAAACGTCAGGAACGTGGCAACGTCATCTACCCAGGTAATTGTTTCCCACACAATTACAGTGATGCCTGGGACGATAACAGAGGAATCATGTTCCTCAAATGGGGCGGAAAGCCAGAGTACATAAACTGGCCTGATGCCCCTCGTTATCGTACAATTAGTTTGTCAAAACTGATTGACAATCCTGAGAAAGTGTTGTCTAATAAGACATACTGTAGAATTACTCTCGACGTACCTATTACATACGAAGAAGCAAACTACATCAAAGAAACTTTTGCGGCTCAGTACAATCTCCGTGAGATTGCTCTTATGCCGAGCAAAAAAGAAGAACATGCTCAAGACTGGACTGCTGGTGCTGAACTAGAAGTAGAAAGTGTAGATCAAATTGTACTTAACCAGTTACAGAGTATTGAAAGTACTACAATTAAAAATACATTACTAATAGACATATACAATGGCTTAAACGTTAATGCTTAAAATTAAAAATATCACAGTTAAAAATTTTATGAGCGTGGGTAATGTTACTCAGGCTGTACAATTTGATCACGCAGGACTGACACTGGTCCTGGGTAACAACATTGATCTGGGCGGTGATGGCAGTCGTAACGGTACTGGTAAAACTACTATTGTAAACGCACTCAGTTATGCGCTGTTTGGTAATGCCTTGTACAACATTAAAAAAGACAACCTAGTCAATAAAACAAACAACAAACAAATGCTTGTTACAGTTGACTTTGAAAAGGACGGCAACAACTATAGAATTGAACGTGGACGCAAACCTAACTTGTTCCGATTTATGGTTAACGACTCTGATGCCGCTAGCACTGATGAAATGCAAGGCGAGGGTCGTGAAAGTCAACATGTTATTGAACACTTGATTGGAATGAGTCATGTAATGTTTAAACATGTTGTAGCACTAAACACTTATACTGAACCTTTCCTTAGTATGAGAGCAAACGATCAGCGTGAACTGATTGAACAATTACTGGGTATTACACAACTAAGTGAAAAAGCAGAGATACTAAAAGAGTTACTAAAAAATACCAGAGACGGTATCCAGGAAGAAACCTATCGTATTAAGGGTATTGAAGAAGCAAACGAGCATATTAGTAACAGCATTAAAGACCTGGAAAGACGGCAAAGATTATGGATTGAACGTCGTGAGACTGATATCAAAGATTTAGAAACAGAATTACTAGCACTAAGACAAGTTGACATTGAAAGGGAACTTCAAGCACACACTGAGTTTGCTGAGTTTAATGCTCGTAAACAACAAATTGACACACTAAACAGTGAAATTGCTAAACTTACTACTAGCATTGAAAGAGAACAAAAACGTTTAGATAAAGCACAAGCAGATTTAGATGCCACACTGAAACACGAGTGTTATGCTTGTGGACAAGAGATTCACGACGAGCAACATGATAAAATAGTTGCTCAAAAGACAGAATTAGTAGAAGAGTCAGTAAAGCACATTACTTCTGACACAGAATTGCTAAATGAATATAAAGAGGCATTAACTTCTATTGGTGAACTTGGAGTTGCTCCTAGGTTACACTATAACACTGTACAGGAAGCATATCAGCATCAGAACAGTGTTACATCATTGGAAAATAATATTGCTAGTAAAAAAGAAGACGTTGATCCATATGACGAACAAATTGCTTCGCTCAGAGAAACTGGACTTAAAGAAGTTGATTGGAACGAAGTTAACCGTTTAACTGAATTAAAAGATCATCAGGACTTCTTGCTTAAACTACTTACTAACAAAGATAGTTTTATTCGCAAGCGTATTATTGAACAAAACTTACAGTTCTTGAATACAAGACTGGAATACTATATTACTAGATTGGGATTACCACACGAAGTTCAATTCCAACCAGATTTATCAGTTAGTATTATACAACTAGGACAGGATTTAGACTTTGACAACTTATCACGTGGAGAACGCAACAGACTTATACTTGGTTTAAGTTGGGCATTCCGTGATGTATTTGAAAGTATGAATCATCCAGTTAACTTGCTGTGTATTGATGAGTTGGTTGACAGTGGTATGGATACAATAGGTGTTGAAAGCGCATTGGGTGTATTAAAGAAAATGGAACGTGAGCGTCATAAAAACATCTTGCTTATCTCACATCGTGATGAACTAGTGGGCCGTGTTAACAGCATACTACAAGTCACAAAAGAGAACGGCTTTACTACATTTGACAATGAGGTTGATGTGGTAAATGCCTAAGATATTTGAATCTCCTGACGGCGGAAAGACCGTTTTTGAAAGAGAAATAGGCGATACACAGAGGCAAAAAGTGAACGACGATACATTTACAATTAATATATCAGACCCGATGGACAATACTATCACTATGGGCGATACTACCGGAATTTTTAGTGTTAGTAGTCCATCAATAACTTTTGAAGACACAAGTATCTGGACTAAATATCCTGATCTACAATCTAACTCAGTGAGAGAAAATCTCGGAGTAGATGTAATTCATGATATTAAAAAGATAATTGATGACAAACAGTGATTGGACGTATCAAGGCGAACCTGTAACAGAACTTCCGGAAGATTGTACTGGGTTCGTATATCTAATCACGAATACTACTAATGGCAGAAAATATATAGGCAAAAAACTGGCTCGTTTTAAAAGATCAAGACCACCACTTAAAGGCAAAACTAGAAAAAGACGTTATACAGTAGAATCAGATTGGCGCGATTATTGGGGATCAAACGACGAATTAAAGGCTGACGTAGAAGAACTAGGCACAGACAAATTTACCCGAGAAATATTATATTACGGCAAATCAAAGGCAGAATGTAGTTATATAGAAGCAAGAGAACAATTTGAAAGAAAAGTTCTTGAAACAAAAGAATATTATAACGGCATAATTCAAATCAAAGTACACGGCTCGCATATTCTAAAAGAGGGCTGATAGAGACCATCTCTTACTAATACAATTCTAATATATTACTAATATAGGCTAACATGCTCAGTTTGGTCGAGGTTGCTCGACTCACCTTGAGGCTGTGGTTCGTCCACCGTCAGATTCTGGTGCGCCGTGTACTTAAACAATGAGTAGGCTCTGTTGTCCAATTACAACCTACGGGTAGCACAAAGTCGTCGTTAGGCAATGTGTGTTCCTGCGTTTATAAGCAGTAAGTAAAGACGTTTAGCGTAACCGCGTCTCCCTGTAAAAAGGTTTTACTATAACGATGTGTTTGACTTGATGGGAAAAGTTGAATTCGCACTTGGCCATTTCAGGCTAAGTGTGAATGAAATATCAGGGAAAAGTACCATAAATACTACTACAATCAAATACTCTTTTAAAAGTTTCCGATTATAAAAATTCGTCGAGTTGAACGAAGTGAAACGAAGATGAGATGCCGTAAGGCATCTGTTAAAGACTCCCAAGAAAGAAAAAATATGACATTTGAACAATTTCAAGATGAGTTCTTGAAGTGGACTATTGAAAAGATCGAAGCAAAAAAAGAAGATGGCTTTCCTATATGTCCGTTTGCTAGAAAAGCACGACTACAAAACAAAATACAGTTTATCAATGCTCTGAGTGATAGATCAGTTCAACTTGAAACGTTTGACAAAACTAATTATGAAATAGGTATCGCTTGGCTAGGTGATGTTTGTGATATGTCACTTGTTGAGATTGAACTAGAAACTCTCAGAAAGAAACACCCTGACTTGCTGTACTTTACTAGTTCAACAACATCAGGGCATTTTGCTAAAAACTTCACTAATTGCGTGTTTATACAGTTATATGATGATATAATGGAAAAGCGCAAATACTTACACTCTACCAAATATTATGACAGTTGGCCAGAAGACTATTATAAACTAATCACTGGTTAGCGTTTTTTGCTGGCGGAAGTTTGTCTTTCTGTTCGGGCATTCATTTGTTTAATCAATATAGTCACAGATGGTAGTGGCATAGTCATCAGGTCCTGATAACTAATAGCACCGCCACTATATAACATTATATCCATGTATGTTGCTTCTGCGTCTTCGAGGCCTTTGTTGTACCTCTCCACAATTTGTTCAGTCTCGTGCGGTTGACTAGTGGCGATCAACCTGCGAAAAAATTTGCGATATCCAATTCGATATCTGTTTTCCATTTATGCTTACAATCTTCACAAGTAGCGTCAAACTCACGATTCATACCGTCCTCACTCATCTGTTCTACTCGTTCTCTAATCATATCGTAATCTTTTTTGCTAATACTCTGTAACCACTCTAAAATAGTTACATTGTCTTCAAATGATTCGTCTGAATCTGGTACTGATACGCTAACAATACAGTTACTGATAAGTGAAATAGTAAGTTCAGCAAGTTCAATAAATGTCTGACCAAAGCGTTTGTTTCGTTCTTCATCACTTAGATCAGAATTGCTCATATCTCTTACAATACGCTGTTGTTTAACGCCTTGTAATTGTAGTTTAGTTCTGTCTGTTAGATTAAATGGTTTTACAGTAACCTTGAAACCATTATCAAGAGCAACTATTGGGTCAACTTCTGTTATCTGAATGCTTCCAAGCAATCTAGTTGCTGACATAGTTAGGCTGTTTATATGATTACACTCAGGACACTGTAGATCAACATCAATTTCTGGACCATAACTTGCCTGTCTAATAGCAAGCATCAGTACCATTAAATCACTAACTGGTACTTGAGCAGGGTTTTCAATGTCCGGACAGCAACTATTCAACAAACTGATTGTTGCTTCGCCGTTAAACAACGCATCTGGCGTTTTAGTAATAAGTTCGTCCCTCGCTGTCATTGGATATACTGCCAGTTCACCATCAGCACTTAATCTTGGCTTTGGTTCATAGTATTTTCCACCGCTAGGGAGACTGACATATAATGCTGGCTTTTTATAAGCCGCAATTAATGGGTTTTGACTCATGGGATTCTCCAAATAAATACATTAGTAAATGCACAAATGTATTTATACAATTAAAATAGTAGTTAATGAGCGATGGCAGAAGAATTAAACCCAGATGAGATAGCACAACTTATCACCCAGATTTATAGTCAGAGTACGTGGGCATCTGAAGCCACGGCTGAGGGAATCTATAGACGCCAGAGCAGTATCTACACCAATCTAGCACAAAAATCCAACAAAATTCGTGAAGCAGCTGGGTTAGATTTACTAAGTGAAAATCTTGATGAAGTAATTGCCAGTTATCATGAACAAGGCAGAAAATTAACAGCCGCAATGCAGCATGATACTGCCGGTGATATTATGAGTATGCAACGTGCCAATGATCCAATTGAAGGATTAATGGAAGGCGTCAAAGCCATGGGCGGTGTTTTTGGTAATATTAGTGATGCGTTAACAGGTGCTGGCTGGAAAGACAAAGACATTGGTAGTTTTAAGAAAAGTGTTAGTGGTGTCCTAGACACTAGTGGTAAATTTTTACTAGGAACTTCTGCTCTCGGATCAGCCGCTGGAGCATATTTAATGAGTCAAGAAAAGCAATTAAGAACAATGATTGAATTTGGACTAATTGCCACTGATATCAATGATATGACTCAGTTAAGAGGGTTAGCAGCTGAAGTTGGACAAAGTATGGCTGAACTGTCGCCTATACTTGATAATCACAAAGCAATGCTGGCAAATGTTGGCGGGGATTCGTTAAAAGGTGCGAGTGACTTTTTAAGATTTAATGCTCAAGTAGAATCAGGTAGACTGGGCATAACTGATATGGGGTACAGCACCAAGGAATTAACCGCCCGTTTAGCAGAAGAAGCAGATATGCTTTATGGCTTTGGTGAAGTCAGAACATTAGATGACAGAGCAAAAGCACAAATTGCCGCTAGATTTACAGAGTCCAGTGTAATGACAACATTCCTTGCCGGAAAAACTGGTATGACTAGAAAAGAAATGTTAAAACTCAGAGAAGCGGCGCAAAAAGATGTTGATTTCCAGGAAGCATTTAGACGTAACGGTGAAATTATTACCGAACGTTTTGGAGCAAACGCTAAAGATAATGTCTTGCAAGCACAAGGAGAAATCTCTTATCTGGCTGAGTTAGTCATGGGTCCAGAGATGAGAGATATGATGCTTCAAAACTTTACTGGTACGCTTGCTGATTTACACCTAGATACTGACCCAGTAAACAATGCTAACCGCGAACTTGTAGAGAGACTTAATATGCTAGGCCCTGGTATTGCCCAACATTATTTTAAGATAATGGAAGGAACAACTAGCGGACAACTTGTTGGCCAAGATCTAGTAATGGAAATGCAAAAGTTTAATAAATCAATTGCTGGCGCTAAACTATTTGATTCTGGTCATCCTGCGGCCAGAGCTGTGAACACCATGATTATGCAGGCAAGACAGGCAGGCAAAACTGGATTCATGGACATGACTGAACAAGAATTAAAAGTTGGAATGGCAAAAGTACCTGAAGCAACTGAAATTGCTGATCAATCAGTTGATGTTGTAGATAGTTTTGCCAAGGGAATGAAACAAACTGAACATAAAATACTTCCTGGCTTTGAAGGTATGAGTTTTGCTTTTGAGAAAATTAACACTGGATTAAGTCTGATGGGCAAGGGTATGAATGCCCTAATAGGCGGATCAGCAAATAAAGATGAGTTAACTGAAAGAACTAAAGAACAATTTAAAGTGTATGAAGATTTGTACAACGACAGAAAAGAAGCACTAGCACCTTTTGAAAAGGATCTTAATGCGTTAGCAAATCAAAAGTCAATGGCATTGGAAAAAATGAAATCTATCACTGATCCTGATAAGAAAAAAGACATACAAAACGAAATTAAAAAGATTGACAGTGAAATGGCTGAGGTGAAAGGTAACATAGCAGATACAAGAAGTAAATATGATCCCAAAGTCAGAGAAGCAAAGGCTGAGCTTGACAAAGCCAAAGAAGAAGTATATAAAGATCAAAATGTTCGTGGTGACTTGTATAAGATTGAAGATCAAGGCGCTAAACATGGAAAAGAAATATTAACAATAAAAGATAGTGACGGAGAAAAAATAGTTAAACAAACTGTAGCACAACAATATGACAGAGGTTGGGGTTACGATTGGTTTGGTGGTGCTCCGTTCTCCTGGGAAGTAACTGATGCTGGACAGGCAGATATTGACAGAGCAAACAAAGCAGGCGGCGAAGAAACTGATACTGTTACTGCTGAAACAGTAACAGCCAGACGTAATGCTGAAATTGTAGATATTGAAACTGGTAGCAATTATAATGGTAATAATTTACCTGATATTCCAAATGTTGTAACACCAACAAGTGAACCAGATGATACAGGCGAATGGGATTTTGATCCTATTCAGACACTTTCAGAATGGTGGAATAGTTTCTGGAACAGTGACGATACAGAGTTGCCAGAAACTGAAAAGAAACCAACGCCAGAACCAGAGGCTAAGCCAAAAGTTAGTCAACAACCTGAAGGTACTAAAGTTAGTATACCGATACCAGACAAGATTGTAAAATCAGTTAATATACAATCAGGAGGGTTTGTTACAAGATATCAAGGGTTTAAAAATGAATTAGAAGCAGCCTTGTGGAGATACGAAACATTGAAAGACGGGCCAATGAATAGTTCAAGCCTGGCCAAACGAAAGTGGAAAGATTCAGTTAAACGTGCTGAACAAGCCATTAAACGATATGGTGGACCAGATTTAGCTGCTCAACGTCGAGCAAAAGCCAAAGCAGAGTTTGAAGCAAAAAAAGCAAAAATGAGTCCTGAAGAATTAAAAGAACTCGAAAAGAGAAGAAAAAAAATTGGAGCATTTGCTTTAGGTGGAAACATAGAAGCAATGATGGCTGGTATTGTTGGTGACGGTGGTGGACCAGAAATGTTTATTCCTAGAAGTTTTGAACTAGGAGAAGTACAATCAGGAGTTGGTAGTTATCTAGATAATCTGGCAAATGGAGAACCAACATCAAATAGCAAAATAGAGATATATAGTGCACTAGCACAATTAGAAGAAGAAATGGCATACCTGATATCTGATATCAATGAGTCACAGCGAAGGACAAACCAGAGAGAGTCGGTAAATTATGGCAGATAGTTTGAAACTTAACATTAACGGTGTTGACATTGCAGCCAATGTCCCCCAGTGGGCAACTGAAACCACACTGGGTAATATCGGCAGAGCATTAAGTCATAACAACGACCTTTATGAAGAAATTACTGGTAAAGTAATGAGTATGGATAATTCTGCTCAGGCTGCGGCGGCAAGAGCCAAAGGTGTTGGTGAGGCTTCTGAACGCCTTACTAATATAGCAAAGCGTAGTATAGGCGATAGAATTACAAAAGCAACCAGAAGTCTTTCTGGTATCCTTGGCAAGTTAAGCAATACACAAAAGCCTATTAGTAGTACAGTTAATTTAGCTCAAGATCTTCCAGGAGCGTTTGGCGCTGTCTTCCCTAAAATGAGCAAAGCCATGGGAGAAAAGTTCAGTGGCGCAATGGGAGGAATGTCAAGATATGGCGACCTTGCTAAAAAGGGTGGTGTAGCATTTACTACCTGGGCAGGTATTGCTGCTGGTAAATTCGAACAGTTTAGCGAAGTACAACAGAGTATGATTGACAGCGGTGCTGTTATGTATACTAACCTAAGTGCTTTTGAAGAACTTCGTATGGGCGCCTATGATGCTGGTCTTGCTTATGAAGATTTAGGTAAAATTGTAAGCAATTATGGCGGTGCTATCCAATCATTAGGATCAAACATCAGTCAGGGCACAAGCAACTTTACTAGAATGATTGGTGAGTTAAATGATCTAGGTGACCAGTATGGTGATTGGGGTATGCAAAGCGCACAAATGGCCGAAACATACGCTGGTTATATTGACGCTATGCGTTTAACAGGTACAGTAAACGCACAAACAGTTGACGCACAAGATAAATTGAAAAAAGGATTTACAGATCTTATGTTGGAAACATCAGCATTGGCTGCTGTTACTGGCGAAAATCGTAACGATATTATTAAACGCAGAATGTCAAAACTTACAGATGTTGAAGTCGCTGGTGCTATTGACAGTCTGTATGATGCTGGTTATAAGAATCAAGGTGACGTTTTAAAAGCATTACAAACAGAACTTGCTGATATTTCGCCAAGTCTTGGCCCATTAGGCGAAAAACTTACTGAGGCACTTACTACTGCTGCTATGAGAGCGGCTGATGATCCAAGTACATTTGATTTGAACACTGCATTGTCAAATATTAGTCCTGGTTTAACAGCTCGAGTCGAAGAATCAGTACCAGGTTTGATTGGAAAAATTAACAATGCTATGAAAACAGGAGAACTAGCAGAACAAGGAAACGTGTTCAGAAAAGCAATCATGAACGCTGATCCGTCACAGTATGGTTCAACCTCTGCCCAGGCGGGTGACGAAATGTTCCAATTCAGTAAAGAAGTTCGAATTGCTCGACTGAATTTAATAAAAAATGAAAAGAAACGTGCTGAAATGACTGACACAGAGTTCAAGAAAGTCACTAGTGAAACAGCCAGAGGATTAGCAGAAAGTGGTAAAACAGTTAAAGTAGTAAATGACGCCACTGAAATGTTCTTTAAAGCACAAGCGGCATTACTACCAGACATGGACAACATGGGCGAAGCATTAACTGACGTCACTGATAGTTTGGGTAACATGAAAGACTGGATGGAAGAAACTTTTGATAAAGAAGATAACCAGTTTAACAGGAATTTTTTCGAAAACCTCATTGGCGACACCACTGATGACGAAATAGATAAACTGATGAAAAAAGCGACCCAGGGAAATGCTAATGAAGAAGATTGGCAACAACTGGCATTAACTCTTGATCAACTTGAAACAGACAGACTTAAAGATAGCGATAGTTTTTTTGATAATGTTCAAGGATATTATAGAGAGATTACAAGCCCATTTGCTGACATGTTTAACGATATAATGGGTGATGGTGTCATGGGTAAAATATGGAGAAATACTGTAGGACTTATACCCGGGTTTGATAGTGAAGGCTTAGAGATGCTAGGTGTTGATGGTGGTGAATATAGACAACAAGAAGGTGAATCATCATTACTTTTTGAATTAAGAAAAGCACTAGACGATAAACAAACAAGATTTGATGAAAAAACAAAAAATGATCCAAATTACAAGCCTGGCGATGAAGCGACGAGCGGAGCGAGTTTTATTCTAATCGATGGTAGGCCAATAAGTCCTAAAGACCCGATGTTACCAGCACAGATTGAATTCTTAGATCAACAGTGGGAGAGAGCAAAGAAAGGTGGAGCAGAGCAGGCTCAAAAGTGGAGAACCACTTATCCAAATTGGGTAATAGAAAAATGGTTAGAAGCCAGAAGATTTGGCGGACCTGTTACTGGTTCTAGACCTTATCTTGTTGGTGAAGCAGGCGCCGAAATATTTGTTCCAACCGAATCTGGCTATATATTAAATGCTACTGACACTGACAAGATTTTAAAAGCAGTTGAAGATCTAGGTATTGGTGGATTAAACAGTGTGTTTGCCGCCGCCCGTAGCGGAACAACTGAGTCACTAAACAATGCTATTCCTTATGCTGATGCTACAGCGTTGAATGAAAGTTATCTTGGGTCTGCTGAGTTACAGCAAATGATGGCAGAAGCAGGTCCTCAATTTATTGAACAGTTGGATTTTAGCAATGTCGACAATAAATTTGCTAACGCATTTACTTCTAAGTTCGAAAAATTTGCTGATGCTATACAGATGATGCAGGATATGAGTACTCAGGGTGACGTGGTTCAAGAATCAGGCAATGATACTGAAGAAGAACTAAAAAACATTCGACAAATTAAAGAAAGTATGCTAACATCACTAAGAGAGCTCAGAGATCTAATGCGAATAGAAAATTCGAATCGTGATCGCAGACGTATGTTTAGCTCTGGAAATATATAATTCTCTACTTAGATAATTGTATAAATACAATATAATTAAAGGTAAATTACCCAATGGCTTGGAAGAAACATTTTACAAGATACGACGGAGAAACGACTGGTGCTCGTGCTAAAGCCAATCGTTGGCAAAGTTGGCTACCTGAAGTTTACAGTGGCCAGCCAAATCGTATTGAAAGATATACGCAATATGATCAAATGGATATGGACAGTGAAATTAATACTGCTCTCGATACTATTGCTGAATTTAGTACACAAACAAACAATGATACACGTTTGCCGTTTGAAATTCATTTTAAAGATGACGCAACTGAAAGTGAAGTTAACGCACTGGAAACTGGTTTGCGTCAGTGGTGTAATATTAACGATTTTGAAAAACGTGTTTTTGGTATGTTCCGTAGTGCTATCAAATACGGAGATCAGTTTTTTATTCGAGATCCAGAAACATATAAACTTATCTGGGTCAATCCAGAAGACGTTACTAAAGCCATCGTAAACGAAAGTACTGGTAAAGAAATTGATCAGTACATTATGAAAAATATTAACCTTAATCTCAAAGATTTGGTAACAACTGACACTCGTAAACTAAACAACATGGGTGTTAATGCTGGACCTGGTGGTACACTTACTCCTATTAGCAAGAGTGCTGGTGTTTTCCAGGGCGGATACAGCGCACAAAATAGTGAGTATGCTGTAGATGCTAGTAATGTTATACATATTGCTCTAACTGATGGCATGACAGCCAGTTGGCCTTTTGGTGTCAGTATTCTTGAAGCAGTTTTCAAAGTATACAAACAAAAAGAATTACTAGAAGATAGTATTATTATCTACCGTGTACAACGTGCGCCAGAAAGACGTGTGTTTTATATTGATGTAGGTAACATGCCAGCACACAAAGCAATGGCATTTGTGGAAAGAGTTAAAAACGAAGTACACCAAACTCGTATTCCAAACAAAACTGGTGGTGGCACAAACGTCATGGATGCCGCTTATAACCCACTGTCAATTATGGAAGACTACTTTTTTGCTCAAACAGGTGAAGGACGTGGTAGTAAGGTTGACGTACTACAAGGTGGAAACAACCTTGGTGAGATTGATGATTTAAAATACTTTAACAACAAATTAATGCGTGGTTTGCGAGTACCTAGTAGTTACTTGCCAACAGGCCCAGATGATGGAACTGCCGCATTTACAGATGGTAGAGTAGGTACTGCTCTTATTCAGGAGTTTCGTTTTAGTCAGTATTGTCAGAGAATACAGCGTATACTACTAAGTGAACTAGATAAAGAATTTAAACTGTTCCTTAAATTTAGAGGAATCGAAGTACCTAGTAGTTTATTTGATTTACAATTTATTGAGCCACAGAGCTTTAGTCAATACAGAGAAATTGAAATTGACAACAGCAGAGCGGCGTTGTTCGGCAATCTTGAAGGCGTTCCTTATCTTAGCAGACGCTTTATACTCAAGAAATATCTTGGTCTTAGTGAAGATGAGATTGTGGAAAACGAAGCAATGTGGAGAGATGAAAACACCGACAGTAGTCCTGAATTTGAAAGCAAGAGTGGCTTGGGTACACTAGGATTGCGTAGTGGTGACATTGAAGGTTTTGAGCCAACTGAAACAGCACCTCCAGAAGAAGCAGGTGGTGAAGACATGGCTGGAGCAGATCCGTCAGCAGGAGCAGAGTCAACTAGTGGGGCAACTAGTCCTATTCCAGGAACAGGACAAGGAGAACAATAATGAGATTTGGCGAATTAGCACAAAACGCAAAAGACGATGAATTTAACAAGTGGGAAGTAGATGATACAAGACGTCCTAAACTTACACTAAGACACTTGAACAAACTAAGAAACATGCGTGAATTGTCCAAAGCAGAGCATATTGAGCAAGTAGCACAATATAAGCAACAATATGGTGGAGCAGGACAAGCACAACCAGAACAATAACGTTTTTTAGCAGTAAAAAACTTTATTTTAACCAAAAACGCGGTTTTAACCGCGTTTTACTTTATATTATACCAAGACATCTTAAATAGTAATGTTATAACCTATTCTTTAAAGGAGATTAATATGAGTGCTCGTGATCGTTATACAAAAATTATCGAGTCCCTAGTTAATGGTGAAGAGCAAACAGCTCAAGAGCTATTACATGAGACTTTCGTAGAAAAAGCTCGTGAGATCTGGTCAGATCTTGTTGAGCAAGATGAAATCGTTGAAGACGATATCAATGAAGATGATCTGGAAGAAGCAATCGGCGACGAAGAAGCCGGCGACTTCCTAGACGACATTGCGTCTGACGAAGAAGAAATTGAAGCCGAAGAAGCGTTTGGCGAAGGTGAAGATGAAGATGAAGGTGAACTAGACATGGATCTAGACGCTGAAATGGAACTAGCCGACGACGACGAAGAAATGGACGGAGATGAATCAAGTGTTGAAGATGCTATCGCAAGTGTCGACGATGCTTTAGCCGATCTTAAGGCTGAATTCGCAAAACTAGTTGGCGACGATGCTGACGAAGAAGACGACATGGAAGATGACATGGAAGATGACATGGAAGAAGAAATGGCGTTTGAAGGCGAAGAAGAAGAATTAGATGAAACCGAAGTTGAAGAACTAGACGAAGAAGCCAAGTTAACAGCAGTTAACGTAACTCACACAGATGGTTCAGACGGTAAATCAAGCCCAGTAAGCAAGGGTATTGAAGATCCATTCGGCAAGCAAGGCGGTAACAAGTCAGGTAATGACATGGTATCAAAAGGCGGTGCTGAAAAAGGCGGTAAGGCTCCTGCTCCAAAGAAAATGGAAGCAACTAGCCCACAAGACGCTGGTGATTTAAAACCTGCTCCAAAGGCAAAAGGATAATAGATTATGGCTAATGTAACCCTTGTAGAAAAACTTTCATTTGACCAGGCAAATTGTATTGTTGAAGCCAAAGATGACGGCAACGGCAACAAAAACCTGTACATGGAAGGCATCTTTGTACAAGGTGAAAAGCGTAATCAAAACCAACGTGTTTATCCCGTTACAGAAATTTCAAAGGCTGTTAAAAATATTCAGTTACGAATTGATGAGGGATATTCAGTATTAGGTGAAGCAGACCATCCAGATGATTTACAAGTAAATCTAGACCGTGTAAGCCATATCATCGAAAAGATGTGGATGAACGGCAGTGATGGTTTAGGACGCCTCAGACTACTACCAACTCCAATGGGTAATATTTGTAAAACCTTATTGGAAAACAAGTGTAGGCTAGGTGTGTCAAGTAGAGGTAGCGGAGAAGTAGACGGAAGCGGAAATGTTAGTGGTTTCGAAATTCAAACAGTAGATATTGTTGCTAACCCAAGTGCACCGGACGCATATCCAGATCCATTATATGAAGCGATTATGAATGGTAAGCGTGGAAATATTTTAATGGACGTGGCTAAGGCTACCAACCATGACACTAAAGCACAAAAGTATCTCCAGGAAGAGGTACTTAGATTGATTAATAACCTAGATATTAGGAGAACGTAAATGGCTCATGCAATCGAACAACTCCTAAGTTCAGAAGTTCTTTCAGAAGAAGTGCGTAGTACACTTACTGAAGCCTGGGAAGCGAAACTTTCAGAAGCTCGCGAAGAAATCACTATTGAATTACGTGAAGAATTCGCACAGCGTTATGAATCAGACAAAGAGCAGATGGTAGAAGCGATGGACGCTATGCTAACTGACACAATTAAAACTGAATTGTCTGAGTTTGCTGAAGACAAACAAGCCGCTATCCAAGCAAGTGTATCTTACAAAAAAGCGATTGCGGAACATGCTAAGTTACTGGACCAGTTTGTAATGGAAACATTAAAAACTGAAGTACAGGAACTTCGTGATGACCGTAAACTTCAAGAAGGTAACTTTGCCAAGTTAGAAGACTTCGTAATGGAGCAACTAACAACAGAACTTAACGATTTCCACCAGGACAAAAAAGACTTACTAGAACAGAAAGTTAAACTTGTTCAGGAAGGCAAGGAAATGATTGCCGAAGCGAAAGCGAAATTCATTGAAAAGGCTTCTACTAAACTAGCAAGTATTGTTGAATCAACAATTACATCAGAGCTAGGTACACTAAAAGAAGACATTCAGAAAGCAAAAGAAAATATGTTTGGTCGTAAGATCTTCGAAACTTTTGCTACTGAGTTTATGAGTTCTCATCTCGCAGAAGGTACTCAAATTTCTTCTCTTAATAAGCAACTTGAAGAAGTTAAGGCTCAATTAACCGAAACACAGAAAGTTGTTGAAGAGAAGGAAGAAATGATTAATGAAGCAGAGCAAAAAGCAAAACGTGTTGCTGAAGCACAAGATCGTGCTAAAGTACTTGCTGACTTGCTAGGCCCATTAGCAAAAGATAAGCGTGAATTGATGGGTAACTTACTTGAAAGCGTTGCTACTGACAGATTGTCAACAGCGTTTAAAAAGTATTTACCAACTGTTCTTAACGAACAAACAACATCTAAAGCGCAAACTCTAAACGAGTCTCAGAAGACTGAGATTACAGGTAACAAGGCTCGCACACAGGACACTGATAGCGATGCTGAAATTATTAACCTAAGAAAATTAGCCGGTATTATTTAAATTAAAGGAGTATACCAAAATGTCACAAAACCTATTTGAAAATTGGGACGTTACTAAAGGCGCCCTTACTGACGGTTTGACAGGCAACAAGAAAGCGGTTATGGAAGCAACTCTCGAGAATACAAAAGCGTATCTCGCTGAGACTGCAGCTGCTGGCACTACAATGTCTGGCAACGTTGCCACGCTAAACAAAGTGATCCTACCAGTTATCCGTCGTGTTATGCCAACCGTTATTGCTAACGAACTAGTTGGCGTACAGCCAATGACTGGACCTGTTGGTCAAATCCACACTCTACGTGTACGTTACTCAGCAACCGCCGCTGGCGTTACTGCTGGTGACGAAGCCCTAAGCCCATTTGCTATTGCTAATGGTTATTCTGGTAATGCTAGTTCAGGCAAAGCCGATTCTACTTCAGCTCTTGAAGCAGAAGCAGGCCGCGCTCTAAGCATCCAGGTACTAAAGCAAACTGTCGAAGCGAAGACACGCAAACTAAGCGCACGTTGGACTTTCGAAGCCGCTCAAGACGCACAGTCTATGCACGGCCTAGACGTTGAAGCAGAAATCATGCAAGCTCTTGCTCAAGAGATTACTGCTGAAATCGATCAGGAAGTTCTAACTTCACTAGACACACTTGCTGGTACAGCAACTGATACTTACAACCAAGGTGGTGTAAGCGGTACTCCAACATTCGTTGGTGACCAACACGCTGCTCTTGCTGTTCTTATCAACCGTTCAGCAAACTTAATTGCTTCAAGAACACGTCGTGGCGCAGGTAACTGGGTTGTTGTTTCACCAACTATCCTAACTGTACTACAAAGTGCGACAACTTCAGCGTTCGCAAGAACAACTGAAGGTCCTTTTGAAGCACCAACAAACACCAAGTTTGTAGGTACTCTAAACGGTACAATGAAAGTATTCGTTAACCAGTACGCTTCAGACAGTGCCAACATCATCGTTGGTTACAAGGGTGAAGGCGAAATTGACGCTGCTGCGTTCTACTGCCCATATATCCCTCTAATGTCAAGCGGTACAGTACTTGATCCAAGTACATTTGAACCTGTTGTTTCATTCATGACACGTTATGGTTATGTTGAACTAAGCAACCAGGCTTCATCTCTTGGTAACGCTGCTGACTACCTAAGCAAGATTGCCGTTAACTCTGGCACACTTACATTCCAGTAAGATTTGCTTATTTAGAAATAGAGAAACAGGACCTTCGGGTCCTGTTTTTTTATGAGTAGAATTAACTAAATACACATATAGATATTGGAGAAAAATGGATGGCAACTTATATAAATCCAGACAACAACGAACTCATTATTGTAGGTGCGGTAACAGCAACCAGTGTTACTTCATCTGGAGCCACGACATTAACTGATCTTGCTCTCAACAGCGTAGACGATATTGATTTAAATAATATACCAAATTGGACAGAATTAACTGATCCAACTGATCCAGGTTATGCTCCGGCTGCTCTTTCGGTACAAGGTGGTAGTTGGGTAGGTGGCAATCAGTATATTGGTGGTACACTTGTTGCTAATGGTGATGTTATTACACTTGGTAATGCTGGCGGCAGTTTAACTTTAAACGCAAACATTAGTAGTGATGTAGTACCAAGTACAGACAACGCATATAACATTGGAAGTGATGTTAAAGAATGGTCAAACGTTTATACACAAAATTTACATTTAAATAGCACAAGTGAAGATGTTGTTACTACTGGCCCAGTTAGTGCAAGTACAGCAGTTTCACATTTTAATGGCACAACGTCAAATGCTGTTAGTTTACCAGATGGTTCAAATGGACAAATTAAAATCATTGCTCAAGTAAGTGCCCCGGCATCAACTGTTGTTTTAACACCAGACACGCCGTTAGGTTTTTCAAGTATTACATTTAACAATGCTGGAGAAACAGCAACATTAATGTACACCAGTTCAGGCTGGGTAGTATTGTCTAATCATAGATCAACTATTACGATCTAACATTAGATTATTATAAATACATAGTAAACGAACTTATAGAGGAATGAAAAGTTGGCCATTAACATTAACCATGCTACTAATAAAATCAAAGCAGATGACAATGATTTAGTATTAGACGCTGGCACTACTGGTAATATTGATGCTTCAACCAAGCAAGTTAAAAATGCTAGTGATCCAACCGACGCTCAGGATTTAGCAACTAAAGCATACGTTGATGCTCAATCAGGTAGTGGCGGTAATCTAACATTGGGTACACCTGTGGATGGAACATTTGGTGATGGTGCTTTTCAGGGATTTGATTCACAACAAACAATTACAGATGCGATTGATGATCTAAACGAAACAATCGAAAATATCCGTAATAATACATTTGTTAAAGACGTAGATTTTACAGGTTCTCCACTTGTTGGAGGTGCGGGTTTAGCAGTTACACTAAACATTTCATCAACCGGTAATCCAAATAGATATACTATTGATTGGGGTGATGGTTCAACCACTACAGCAACAACAAGTACAACTCCTTCACATACATATAGTACTAATACAGGAAGTCCTTTTGATGTCAGTGTAGAAGCATTTAATGATGGCGGTACTGGAAGTGGTAGTACGGCAAGTAAAGAACGTACTGGATATGTTACAATTTATACAGCAACTCCTGTTGTTAGTTTTGATGCCTATGATTCACCAACAGGCGGAAGTCCTATTACATCATGGGACGATGGTGATACAATTTATTTTGAAAATACAACTACAAATACAAGTGGAGCAACAATTCAATATACATGGGCATGGGGAGATGGAAGCACACCGGATGTAATCACTAGTGATTCAAGTGCTGGTGGAGTAGGCGGTGGTAGACTCGCTCATACATTTACAGCAAGTGTTGAACAAGAATTACAAAGACAAGTAACACTTACTTTAGATAGTCATAATACAGCAACTCCTGGTACTACACCTACAAGTGATAATAACACATATAAAATTTATGATGACCATACTCCTGAAGTTTCTCTTGATATTACAACTGGTATTAACGAAGAAAGCAATAACGGGTTAACAGTTACATTTACAAACGACACAGAAACAACAGTAGGTAGTTATGCTACATACGGTAGTCAATATGTTTATACATGGGGAGATGGAACAACATCAACAGTAAATGCTGGCACAAATGCTAGTGGTGATCATGGTAGAAGCATTACACACAAATATTCTTTAACATCGACAGAACAAGCAAATGGAACAGCAGTGGATTATACTGGTAGACTAACACTTAATACCCCACACGGAAATAGTCCTTTTGTAACATCTGACTTTACAGTTCATGTTGAACCAGATGTTCGTGCTAACCTAGCAGGTACAGCAGTTACAGTAAGTGACAAGAGTGGTGATAATCAATATGATTTGTATGCTGGTACGGATTACAACGGCAATAATAGAGCCCTAGCAAGATTTACAAACACTTCACAAAATGCTGATCAATATGTTTGGGATTTTTATGGCAACCCATCAATTATTTTAGAAGATGGCAGTAGTGCTGGTACAATAGGTGCTACACTGGACCATAACTTTACTGGTATTGCTACAGGACAAAATTATACAGTTCAACTTACAGCAAGCGGAACTCCAGATTTAACAGCACAAAGCGATAGCGAAAGTTTAACATTCACATTACATGCTGTGCCTAGTGCGCCTGGCGGATTAAGTAGCGCATCTATAACATTATCAGATAGTTATCAAGGTTCTAGTCCAAAACTGGCAGCAGGGTTTACAGATAATAGTGACACTAACCCACTTAGCGCAGGAGATAGTTTAACAACTACTACTGCTAGACGTTATACTAGCGGCACCATTGACACAAGTACAGTTAACAATGTTTATGATGGTTTAAGTGGAACACTGACAGCAATTATCAATGGTATTGATAGTGGTAACAAAACATTTACTACTGCTACTAATGAAAACGGCACATTTACAAGTTTAATTGTAAGTGGACAAGGTGACGCTCATACTACAATAGGCAGTAGTTACCCAAGTGGATTTTATCAAACATTTGACGCAAAGATTACACAGTCTTTAACATCTTATAATGTAGGTGTTAACGATCAAAGATTAGAACATTCCTCAACTGGTAACACAAATTATGTTACAGTAGTTTATGATGACATGACAAGCACACCTACAGTTGATGTAAGTAGTGCTACACTAACAGAAAATAATGCTGGTACATATAGATATATCAGCGGTATTCCTTATTACAATACTGGTAGCCCAACACTAACATTAAGCGGTGCTACAATTAGTAATTTAACTGGACAAGCATATAGAGATACTACACAAGTATTTGAAATAGCAAATGGTACAAACTACGAAAGCACAAGCGGAGCCACAGTTAGTACACAGTATAAATCATATACAGATATTGATGGCACAAGTAGTATGCTTACAGGTGGTATTCCAAACGTTAACGTTGGTGTAAGTAGTCCTTATGCTATTGGCGATCAAACCATTAGTTTAACAAGCAGTAGTGTTATTGGTATTGAAACAATTAAATTTAGAGCGTATAATGTTAACGGAACAGGTGGATATGTTGAATTAAATGGTCCTAAGATTCAAGTTCATACAGCAAACCCAACAGGATTTAGCGATACAACAGTTTCAGTTTCCGGTAGTTTAGGTAACGGAACTTATACAGATAGTGGTTTGCGTATAGCAGATTTCCTAAGTGCGACAACTGATACACCTAGTTTTAACGGTGCTACAAACTACTATACAAACAATGTGTGGCAGGGTAATGAAGCAGTCAGTGGAACACAAGAAGCAACAGTGCGTTTAGGTACACTAACACATTACACAGAAGATTTAAGTACAGGTTATTTGCCAGTAGGACCAGACAGAAGTAGTGACAATGGTAGACAATATTATACATTTGCTTTCCGTAGACAAGTTGTTGCTAACTTTGATGTAACAATTAATAGTAGCACAGGTATTGCTGGACTTTGGATTGCCGCGCCGGGAACTACTGTTGATACAGCCAGCGGAGCAAATGGTTGGATAGATGGTACCTCACAGTATTTGGGAGTAGGCGTACCAGGAGCAAACACAAGCGGCGGTGGTAACGGTAGTGACGGTTGCGCCTTAACTGGTGCTGATGTTATTCCAACAGGATCAAGTATTAATAACAGTTATACACTAACACTAGGTAGTGAAAACATGAGTAACGCAACAGGTAATGTCGTACTGGTTCGTATAGGGTTAGACGGATTCCAAACGCTCAACTCAATTAGCGTAGGAGCAGCGAGCTAATGGCAGTTTCAGATACCCAAAAAGTTGACTACTTATGGAAAAAGTTAGGTTATGGTGTCGCTAAAACTGACACTAATGCCAATAAACTTGCCGCCAACGAAAGTATTGTTAGTCCACTTTTACTCCGTGCTGATAAACTTTTGGCAGATGCTAGTACTATTCCAGGCGTTATGCCTAGCACAAGTTCTAGTACAGTTACAGTTTATCCAACAAGTACGCCAGTTGAATGTACTGTTGATAGCACAGCAACAGCAAATAGAACTTGGAAAACTGGTGTAAGTGATTGGATCCCACCAGAATTTGGATCTACATACCTAGTTAAAGTTTATATTCACACTGCTGGTGATGCCGCCGGAGCAGGTAGTTTAAGTAATCAGGTGTTTATTGCTGGTAGTGGTAACGATGACGAATGGTTCTTTGATTATCAAGCAGGCGTACTACATTTTATTGGTGAAAATCTACCAAACGGAAAAAGTTTTACAGGTAACAGTGTATATGTAAGTGGTGCTACTTACACTGGAACATTTGGATTAAGTGCCGCTGCAACACAAGGTTTGGGTATATTAGAAGTAAACGATAGCCCAAATGTAAATGTTCCGAACGTAGCAACTATTAAATTTAATACAACAAATGGTTTCCAGATTACTGACGAAGGAAGTGGTGTTGTATTAGTTGAAATCACAGACGTTCCAGAAGAACTAACTGATTTAGGAATCAGCGATGGTTCTGCTGGTCAAATTCTAACTACCGACGGTAGTGGTGGATTTAGTTTTACAGATAGCGTAGTTGATGGAACAGTACCATCAACAGAAGTTTATCAGGTAACGGCTAGTTCACAAAGTAGTTTTACACTTGCTAGTACTCCAGCAGACGCAGAATCAATAGATGTATATGTAGATGCTGTTATACAAGTACCTGGTGTTACAGAAAACTATACAGTTTCAAATAATATTTTAACACTAAATGATGCTGTTCCGCAAGGAGGCGAAGTAATTATAAAACATCGTTCAGCACACGCCACAGTTACACAACTCCAAGCAGGTAGTGTTACAAATAATACTCTCAATCTTGTTTATACAAGTCACGAATACACAGGTGACGGTAGTACAACCGACTTCACTTGTCAAGCAGACCACACAGTACACAGTGTTTTAGTGTTCGTAAATGGACTGATAGTCTCAACAAATGACTACAGTATTAACGGCGCAACACTAACATTCAGCACTGCTCCAGCACTGAATGATGTGGTAATTTTCCGCTATATGCCAGTTTAACAGGCTACTTAATAACTTCCTATTTTAAATAAATACCATTATCGGAAGCTCTAGGCTTCTGATAGATCTATTCTATAGATCATTTCAAATTTGAAATGGGGAAAATATAATGGCTTTTAGACAAATTAAAACTCCAGCCATTGCCGATCAGGCTGTAACCAACGCGAAAGTAGACGAAACCGTATTCACAGGCCAAACTGCGGTTGCTAGTCTTGGTGACTTAACCAATGACCTACTTTTGATTTATGATAGTTCAAATTCTGCACTCAAGAAGATTACATTTACTAACTTTGTTACAAATAGTATTACAACTGCTAATCTTACTGAAAACAGTGCGAACTTGTTCTATACACAAGCAAGGGTACAGACTGAAATTGACAGTTTCTTGTCAGGCGGTGGCACAGGTGTTACTTATACAGCAGGTGGTCAGATTGATATCGGACAGGCAGTAGGTACATCTGACAGCGTAACATTTAACACAGTAACAGCAGATTTAACTGGTGACGTAACTGGTGACGTAAGTGGTGACATTACATCAACAGGAACTTCAACGTTCGCAACCGTAGATATTAACGGTGGAGCGATTGATGGTGCTGTAATTGGTGCTAACTCAGCAGCTGCGGGTACATTTACAACAGTTGACACAACTGGTAATGTTACTATTGGTGGTAACTTAACAGTTACTGGTACAACTACAACAGTTAACTCTAACACTGTTGAAATCGGTGATAATATCATCGAACTTAATTCAGATGAAACAGGTGCTCCGAGCCAGGACGCTGGTATTGAAGTTAATCGTGGTTCAAGCGATAACGCACGTTTTGTTTGGGACGAAACAAATGATCAGTGGGCAGCACAAGTTTATGATTCAGGCACAAGTGCTTGGATTCTTGCTGATGTTGCTATGGCAGATATTTCTGCAACAACATTTACTGGTAACCTAAACGGTGACGTTTTAGCTGCAGACGGTACTTCAGTACTAGACGCTGGCACAGACGGCACAGATGCTACATTTACTGGTGATGTAACTGGTGACCTAACTGGTAATGTAACTGGTGATGTAACTGGTGACCTAACAGGTAATGTAACAGGTGACGTAACTGGTGACGTAACAGGTAATGTAACAGGTGACGTAACTGGTGACGTAACTGGTGATATTACATCAAGTGGTACAAGTACATTTACTACTGTTGATATTAACGGCGGTAACATTGATGGTACAGTTATTGGTGCTACTACTAAAGCCGCAGGTAGTTTTACAACTCTTGTAGCAACTGGTGGTTATACTGGTAGTGTAACTGGTGACGTAACTGGCGATATTCTTGCTGGTGACGGTACTAAGGTACTTGAAAACGGTACAGACGGTAGTGATGCTACATTTACAGGCGATGTAACTGGTGATGTTACTGGTAATGCAAGTTCAGCAACTGCTCTAGCAAGTGCTCGTAACTTTAGTATTACAGGTGATGTGACTGCTCCAGCAATTAGTTTTGATGGTACAGGTAACGTTGCTCTAAGTTCAACACTTGCTAATAGTGGTGTTACTGCTGGTACATACGGTAGTGCTACAGCAATTCCAGTAATTGTTGTAGATGGTAAAGGACGTGTTACTAGTGTTACAACAGCAAACAGTGGTGCTTCACTTACTATTGGTGACGGAGCAGCAACTGACACAGTGGTTGTTGGTACAGATACCCTAGTATTCACTGGTGGTACAGGTGTAACAACAGCAGTTACTAATAACGATGTTGACTTTAGTATTGGACAGGATGTTGCTACTACAGCAAACGTAACATTTGCTGATATTGATGCCACTGGTACAATTAGTGATGGCACAGCAAGTTTAACAAGCGGTGCTCTAAGTGGTATTACTACAATCTCAATGACTGGCAACCTAAACATTAATAACAACTTTACTATTAATGCTACAACAGGTATGGCAACTGGTGATTTAACTGGTGACGTAACTGGTAATGCTAGTACAGCAACAGCATGGGAAACAGCCCGTGACCTAAGTTTAACTGGTGACGCAACTGCTACACTAGTTGGTATTGATGGTTCACAAAATGTAAGTGCTACACTAACACTTGCTAACAGTGGTGTAACTGCTGGTACAGTAGGCAGTACAACACAGATTCCAGTTATTACAGTAGACGCAAAAGGTCGTATTACTGGTACAAGCACAGCAACTCCAAGCGTAAGCATGGCGTATGCTGGTGATACTGGTACTGACAACCTTATTACTAGTACTGAAACACTAACATTTAGTGGTGGTACTGGTGTTGAATCAACTGTAACTGCTAACACTGTAACATATGACTTGAGTGATACTGCGGTAACTCCAGGATCATATGGTAGTTCAAGTGCTATTCCAACATTTACAGTAGATCAACAAGGTCGACTAACCTCTGCTGGTACAGCAAGCATTGGCATCGCAATGTCGATTGCTGGTGATGTTGATACTGACAGTATTGCTGTTGGTACAGACACATTTACTATTGCTGGTGGAACTGGTATCGAAACAGATGCTAGTACAACAGACACAATTACGGTCACACTAAGTGATCAGATTACAGCGGGTTCAGTTGGTAGTACAACTGCTATTCCGGTTCTAACATATAACGCACAAGGTCAAATTACTGGAGTAACCACAGCAAGCATCAGTACTGAACTTGATATGACAGACGGATCAAACACTGATACAGTTAACCTTGCCACAGACGTGTTGACATTTACTGCTACAGCAAATGAAACAACTGTTGTTGTAAGTGATAACGAAGTTACAGTTGGTCTTGCCAATGATGTAACTATCGGTAATAACCTTACTGTTACAGGCGACTTAACTGTAAGTGGTACAACTACAACTGTTAACAGTACAGTGGTTGAAATCACAGATCCAGTTTACACAATTGGTTCTAACGCATCAGATGATAACAAAGACCGCGGTGTTGAGTTCAAGTATAACGACGGCTCAGCAAAAGTTGGTTTCTTTGGTTATGATGACAGTGCTGGAACATTTACTGCTTTAGTAGGTGCTACAAACACAAGTGAAGTGTTTAGTGGTACAGCTGCTGATGCGGTATTTGGTGCTGTTACAGGTACATCATTCACTGGTGACCTAACTGGTGATGTTGTAGGTGATGTAACAGGTGACTTAACTGGTAATGCTGATACAGCCACAGCGTTGGCAACAGCAAGAGATTTAAGCCTAACTGGCGATGGTACTGCTACAATTAGTAGTTTTGATGGTAGTGCTAACGTAAGTGGTGCTTTAACTCTAGCAACTGTTAACTCTGATACTGGTACATTTGGTGACAGTACAAACGTTGCTCAAATTACTGTAAACGGTAAAGGTTTAATTACTGCTGTTACCGAAGTCAGTATTCCAAGTAGTCTAGATATTGCTGGTGACAGTGGTACAGACAGTGTAACTGTTGGTACTGATACACTAACATTTAGTGGTGGTACAGGTGTTGCGACAACTATTACTGATAACGATGTTGAAATTGAAATTGGTCAGGACGTTGCTACAACTGCTAACGTTACATTTGGTAGCGTTAGTGTTACTAACAACGTAACAATCGGCGGTACACTAGGTTCAACTGGTGAAGCAACCTTAGCAAGTGCTACAGTTAGTGATCTTACAGCAAACGGTATTGTACTAGCAGGTACAGGTGGTGCGCTAGAAGACAGTACTAACTTAACATTTGATGGTACTGACTTTGATATTGGTGCTGGTAACTTTACTGTTGCTGTATCAAACGGTAATACAGCGGTTGCTGGTACACTTGATGTTACTGGTAACGTTACATTTGGTGGTACACTAGACGTAACAGGACTTGCCTCACTAGATGGTGGTATTGATGTAGATGGAGTATTTACTGTTGCTGATACAAGTGGTAACACAGCAATCGGTGGTACACTAGCAATTACTGGTGCTACAACAGCAACTGGCGCAATTACTGGTAACGGTGGCTTTATTGGCGACCTAACTGGTGATGTAACTGGTACTGTAAGTGACATTAGTAACCATGACCTAACAGACCTTGGCAACGTAACTATAACAAGTGCGTCTGCTGATGATGGCATATACTACAATGGTAGTGCTTGGGTAAACGCAAGCCGTTACTTCAATGTTGTAGACCTAGCAGACGTTAGTGATACAAGTCTTACTGGTAAAGGCGATTACCTACTACAGGTTAAAGCAGATGCTAGTGGATTTGAGCTTGTTGACCCTGCTACGGTTTCGTTTAGTACACAAAACCGTGTAACACTAAACGGTGACGGTAGTTCAACAACATTTAATCTAGGATTTACACCAAACAGCGGAACACTTGTGTTCGTTGGTGGTATTATCCAGGATCCAAGTACACACTACTCGTTTAATGCTAGTAACCAGACAGTTACATTTACAGACACTATGCCAACAGGCACAAGTGCTGTGGTTGTAAGTGCTGATAGTAGTGCGGTTCCATATGTTCCAACTAATGGTGTTGGTACAGGTGAGATCCAGAACAATGCTGTAACAAGTGCTAAACTTGCTACAAACATTGATATTGCTGGTACACTAGACGTTACAAGTACACTAACAGCAGATGCTGATGTTAATATTGCTGGTAACCTAACAGTTACTGGTGATGCTACTATTGCTGGTAACTTAACATTTGGTGATGCGGCTACTGACACTGTTGCGTTTAGCGCAGATGTTGCTAGTGACATCTTACCAAGTGCTAATAGCACATATGATTTAGGTGCTAGTGGTACAGCGTTTGCAGAAATTCACGGTGATGCTATTTACGGTGCCCTAACAGGTAACGTAACAGGTAATGTAACTGGTGATTTAACTGGTGATGTTACAGGTGATGTTACAGGTAACGTAACTGGTAACGTAACTGGTGATTTAACTGGCTCACTTACAGATGTAAGCGACTTTACACACTTCCATAGTTCAGTAACTGTGGTTTCTAGTGGTGAAGCAACTGCTAACGCTTCAGGAACACAAGCATATACATTTAGCGATCTGTCAACAGCGTTGACATATCAAGTGTTCTTGAACAGACAGTTACTTCGTCCAACAACAGAATATACAGTTAGTGGTTCAACACTAACTATTGTTCAGGGTGTTCTAGAAACAAACGACGAACTAGAAGTAACAGGACTAAAGCATGTTAATGCTTAATTTATAACTATCCAAACCTAGGGGGAGCCAACCCCCTAGGTGCCGGAAACGGCTTGCGGTAACTGAGTTACTGGCTCGTGGTAGTTAAACTCTAAGGGGAGAGATTAAAATGGCAAGAAAACTAAGAAGTGGTGGTTCAACTAGTGACAGTAGTCTAGACAGAACCAAGAAATACAAATATAGTGCGGATGGTACACTTACAGAATTTACTGGTGAACCGGGCGATACAGATATCGTTTTTACTGGTAGTAAATCTAACCTAAGACGTATTGCTGACCTAGAACGTAACGTTTCGATTATAGCGGCAACACTTAAAACAACTGACGGTAACGCGACTGACAGCGATGACGCAAGTTATCCTGATAAATTTACTAATTCAGTGCGTTTTAAAAGTGACACACTTTTTAATGACACCATGTTAGTTAAAACAACTATTGATGCATCAGCAGGTACAGTAGATGCTGGTACATTAAAGATTGCTGGTAAACAAGTTACTGCTACTGGTACTGAGTTAAACAAACTAGATGGTGCTACAGTTTCTACAGCAGAACTAAACATCCTAGATGGTGCTACAGTTTCTACAGCAGAACTAAACATCCTAGATGGTGTTACTGCTACAACTGCTGAACTAAACTATATGGACGGTGTAACAAGTAATGTTCAAACACAGATCAACACTAAAGCACCTACAGCAAGTCCAACATTTACCGGAACAACAACTATTCCAACAGTGGATATCAATGGTGGTAACATTGACGGCACAACTATTGGTGGTACAACAGCTGCAGCAGGTAACTTTACAACAATTGACGCTAGTAGTACAATCACTGGTGATGTAACTGGCGACCTAACTGGTAACGTAACTGGTGACGTAACTGGTGACGTAACTGGTAACGTAACTGGTAACCTAGACGGTATCGTTGGTGGTAACACTCCAGCAGCTGGTACATTTACATCTCTTGGTACAAGTGGTAACGTTACAGTTGGTGGTAACCTAACAGTTTCAGGAACAACAACTACTGTTAACAGTAATACAGTTAATATTGGTGATAGTGTTATAACACTTAACAGTGACGAAACTGGTGCTCCAAGTCAAAACGGTGGTTTTGAAATTGAGCGTGGTTCAAGTTCTAACGTAAGTTTTGTTTGGGACGAAACAAACGACGAGTGGACAACAAATGCTGAAACACTAAAAACTGGTCACATGTTACCAGAAACAGATGTTACATATGACTTGGGTTCAAGTTCGCTAAAATGGCGTGACCTATATCTAAGTGGTAGCACAATTAAACTTGGTAGTGCTACAATCAGTGCCGATGGAAGTAAAATTGCCGCCGGCGGTGGTTTCAGTGGTAACGCTGATACAGCAAGTACATGGGAAACAGCTCGTACACTAAGCCTAACAGGTGCTGTCACAGGTAGTGCAAGCATTGATGGTAGTGGTAACGTATCACTGGCAACAACAGCAACAAGTGATCCAACAATCACACTTGCTGGTGATGCTTCAGGTAGCGCAACTCTTACTAATCTAGGAAGTGCTACATTAACTGTAACGGTTGCTGATGATAGCCACAATCACGTTACATCAAATATTGATGGCTTTGATGCAGCTGTGAGAACAGAAATTGAAGGTGCTGATCTAGACTTAGGAACAAACAAGATATTGTTCTCAAACGTTTATTCTACAACTGGTGACTTACCATCAGCAAGTTCATATCACGGTATGTTTGCTCACGTTCACGGTGAAGGCGCTGCGTATTTTGCTCACAGTGGTAATTGGGTACAACTTGCTAAACAAAACCAGAGTCCAACAGTTACATTAACAGGTGCTGTTACTGGTTCTGGTACGATGACAAACCTAGGTAACGTAAGTATCTCAACAACAGCAACAGCAGATCCAACACTAACATTAACTGGTGATGTGTCTGGTAGTGCTACATTTACTAACTTAGGTAATGCTACACTAACTGCTACAGTGGCAAATGATAGTCACTCACACAGTAACTACATTGCTTCAAATGCTAACGATACAGCAACTGGTGTTATTACATTTAGTAATACAACTGCTGCAACATCAGCAACAACTGGTGCTGTTAAAATCAGTGGTGGTTTAGGTGTTGGCGGAGCAATTTATGCTGCTGGCGACGTAACTGCTTACTCAGATGATCGTCTAAAGACTAACGTTCATGAAATTGAAAATGGTCTAGATAAAGTAATGGCACTTCGTGGTATTACATTTGAGCGTATTGCAGACGGTAGTATTTCTACTGGTGTTAGCGCACAGGATGTACACGCAGTTCTTCCAGAAGCAGTATCAACTGACGAAGAAGGTTTAATGGCTGTTAAATATGGTAACCTAGTTGGTCTACTAATTGAAGCAATTAAAGATCTAAAAGAAGAAGTTAACGAACTTAAAGCAGAAAAAGGTAATACTTTACACTAAGTTTTAAGTTTAACTGACCTGAAAAGCGGCGTAGCAATACGCCGCTTTTTTTATAAATACAGTATAAGATAAAAGTATACGGAGTTAGCAAATAACATGGCCTTTAGAAAAATCGATCTACAACTCATTGACACAGATGTAGCAAATATTGAAGATCCGCTTTTAGTTTTTAACTATGGAATCACTGGAAATAATGCGTATGATGTGGGTACAATTTATGCTAGGGGTAGTTATGATAACGTTGGATTAATTTGGGATGAAAGTGCTGACCAGTTTGCTGTTATTGTGACAAGCGAAGATGGTTCAACAACTGGTGATGTAAGTATTTCAAGTTATGCTAACTTTAGAGCAAACACAATTACAGCAAGTCTCACTGGAAATGTAACTGGCGATGTTACAGGTAATCTTACTGGCGACGTAACTGGAGATGTTACAGGTGACCTTACTGGTAACGTGACTGGTAATGCTGATTCAGCGACTACGCTAACAGGTTTAACAAGCACCATAACAGAGTTAAACTACAGCGATGGCGTCACTAGCAATATTCAAACACAACTAGATGGAAAATTAAGCACATCTGGTGGTACAATTAGTAGTAACCTTACAGTCAGTGGAAACTTGACAGTAAGTGGTACTACAACAACAGTTAATAGCACAGTAGTTGATATCGCAGACCCTATTATAACACTGGGTAGCAGTGCTAGTGATGATAACAAAGACAGAGGTATTGCTTTCAAATGGAATACTGGAGGTAATACTAAAGTAGGTTTCTTTGGCTTTGACGACAGTGATGGTAAGTTTACATTTATCACAGATGGAGCAGTAACAAACGAAGTCAGTAGTGGTACATTAGGTACAATCAAAGTTGGCGGCATTGATATAGGTGGAACAGCAGTCACAGCGACAGCCGCTGAACTGAACTATGTTGATGGCGTTACAAGTGCTATCCAAACACAACTAGACACAAAAATTACAGCAACTTCAACAGATACATTAGAAAATAAAACATTAAGAGCTCCAACATTTGAAGATGGTAGCAACAGTCCTAAATTTATTGAACAACGTTTTGTAAATGCCAATACTATGCGAACAGCACAAAAGTTTAATGGTGGCGGCGCTGGCAGTAATAGTTATCTAGTAAATGGAGAATTTCAACCAGTAGTAACAATTATTCCGAGTGGTAGCAGTCAAAACTATCAAGTTATTGGTCGTGTAACAGTGCAGTCTGGATCAGCAATTCAAGTTTTATATGTTAACATGGGTTTCAGAAGTAATACACTACCAGATTTAAGTTGGAGTGCGACATACAGTGAAGAACTTACTGGTACAAGTACTAGAATGGTAACACCTTATTTGTGGACAAAAGAAACAACAACTGCTGGTTTTATTTTTGCTCTAGGTATAAACGCTACCATTTATGGAACTATAACCTGTGACATTGACATTATTCCTAGAGATTCATCACAACAAAGCAATGTTACAGTAAGTTCAAATAGTAGCGAGGTAACAGCAGTTACTTCAGGTTATACTTCAAATGATTTTACAAGATTATACACAATAGACCAATACGGTGTTATTGAGTACGGTTCGTCAAGTATAAGATTTGAAGGATCAACTGACGATGCATTTGAAACAATTTTAACAGCAACAGATCCAACTGCGGATAGAACTATTACTTTACCAGATCAAAGTGGAACCATTGCTCTAACAAGTGACGTACAAGCAAATTTAACACGCAACGAAAATAGTAGTCCTTATGTAGTAACAGCAAGTGATGTCACAAATAATACAGGTAGTACTCTAGCAATTTCAGCGGCTACGCTGGGTTTTGATTTAAGCGATGCTGTTAATTACAACATATTCATTAACAGATTACACATGAGATCAAGTGAAGTAAGTGTTAATACCAGTAACGGTACAATTACAGTAAGTGCTGACATTTTAGAAGCATCAGATGAAATAGATGCGGTGTGGATTACATAAATACATGAAACAAAGGGGAAAGTGCCGTGGCATTTAAAGTAATAAATCAAACAGTCATAGATGTAGACAGTTCAGGAGCAACTCAATTACAGAGTGCGTCTGGACAAGATATTGCTTTATATCCAGATCAAAATGTATGGATAAAGCAAGGAACAAAAGTCATATTTGAAGGCACAACCCCTGATGACTATGAAGCAAAATTACAAGCAACAACAGTAACAGCAGACAGAGATTTAATTTTACCAGACGAAAGTGGCACACTTGCTACACAAAGTTATGTTACAAGTGCAATTTCAGGCGGTTCCTTGGCAGATACAGATGCCCTTGCTGAAGGATCAAGTAATCTTTACTATACAGATGGCAGAGTAGATTTGCGTATTGCTAGTGCTAATCTAAGTGATCTAGCAGATATAGACGATAGTGCTAGAGCAGACACTTATGTATTAACCTGGGAAAATGCCACAAGCACATGGATTGCAGCACCAACAGCGAGTACATATGGCACAAGTGATTTTAACACAGATCTTGCCACTGCATTAGGTGGCAATGTTACTATTGGTGGTAACTTAACAGTTAGTGGCACAACAACCACTGTAAATTCAAATACAGTGAACATTGGCGATGCTATTATTACACTAAACGCTGACGAAACTGGAACACCAAGTCAAAATGCTGGTATTGAAGTAGAACGTGGCACTGAAGCCAATGTGTTTATTAGATATAATGAAAGCACCAATGTTTGGGAATTTACAAACGATGGCTCAGCGTATACAGCATTTGGTAGTTCATCAACATTTACTGGTAACACTGACGGTATTTCAGAAGGTTCTGCTAACTTATATTATACAGATGCTAGAGCGAGAGCTGCTATAAGTGCTACAGGTAGTATTAGTTATAATAACACAACAGGTGTTATTAGTTATACACAGCCAACAAATGTAAGCACATTTACAAACGACAGTGGTTACATTACAGGTTATACAGTAACAAGCGGAGATGTAACAGGTGCGTTGGGATATACGCCGTATAATGCTACTAATCCAAATGGTTACATTACAGCAAGTTCTACAGATACACTAACTAACAAAACACTTGGCGCAACTACTGTAGCCGGGCATATTATTCCAGACACAGATGTTAGTTATGATTTAGGTAGTACTACATTTAAATTTAGAGATTTGTATTTGAGCGGTACTACAATTAGCCTTGGTGGTGCAACACTTAGCGCAGACGGATCAAATTTAAGTCTAGGATCAGGTGCGTTTGATTTAGCCCAAAATACCACAGCAGATTTAGCAGAACATACAACTGCACAATATTATACTGATACAAAAGTTAGAACACACATTGAGGGTGCTGATTTAAATTTAGGCACAAATAAAATAACATATTCAAATGTATATGCTACTACTGGCGATTTACCATCTGCTTCAAGTTATCACGGTATGTTTGCTCATGTACATGCTGAAGGTAAAGGTTATTTTGCTCACTCAGGTGCCTGGAAAGAATTAGTAGATACGAGTAGTAGTAGCGGTATTAATATTCAGTTTAATAGTATAGGCGCCGGAACAGCGGCAAGCGGTACTGCTGGAGATATTCGTGCTACAGCAGACGTTACAGCGTATTACAGTTCTGACGAAAAATTAAAAGAAAACGTAGTTGAAATTGATAATGCGATAAATAAAGTTAAGCAGATTCGTGGTGTTGAATTTGACTGGACGCAAGATTACCTAGAAGCAAAAGGTGGCGAAGACAATTATTTTATTCGTAAACATGATGTAGGTGTGATTGCTCAGGAGATCGAAACTGTACTTCCCGAAGTAGTAGGTACAAGAGAAGATGGTATAAAAGCAGTTAAATATGATCGTATAGTGGCACTACTAATTCAAGCAGTAAAAGAACAACAATCAGAGATTGATGATCTAAAAAGTCAAATTCAAAATATCCAAAGAGGAGAATAATAATGGCACTACCAGCAACCGGCTCTACCATTAGTATCGGAAGTATCAGAACATACTTTGGTTTGTCAGGTACTCAAAGTTTGTATAGTTTAGGAACATATATTTCACCTAACGTTACAACAAACATTAGACTATCAGCCACATTTGGCGGATGGCAGAATCCTAATCCGACAGGCGCTAGTTAATTTATAAAGTCAACTGATTCAGTTGACTTTTTAATACTTTACAGTATAATAAAGAAACTCTATAATAAATTCACAGGAGAAAAATCTATGAGTATTCGTACACGTTTCGAAATCGAAACATTTGTGTTGGGATCGCACCCAACTGCCGCAAGAAAAGCACAGGCACTTACTGTGGAATTAGAAGCGGCAAAAGCGGCAAATCATCCTGATCTTCCAGTACTACAGGCAGTTTATGATGACTTTGCGGCTAACAACAATGTAGAAGAATTGTTAGCAAATATTGAAGCAGAAGAAGAGCAGTATTGGATTGAGCGTCTAGCAAAACTAGCCGCTATTGATATCCTTACCATTGGTAAGGTACAACCAGAAACAATGCATCATATGGCCGCTCTTAGTGATGATGCCTTTGCCGCCAGTGTAAAGAGTGCTACTGTACTTGCTAAAACATTGAACGAAAACGTTCGTCAAATTGAAGCGGAACTTGCCACTGATCTTGTTCAGGACTAATGGTAAGCATACCCAAATTTCATTATAAAACGAACACTGATGCTAGGGTTGCTATTTGCGTTCCTGTGCGTGACTTTGTAACCATCATGTTTGCGAACAGTCTGTCCAATCTTACATATAAGTGCGGGCAGGCTGGACAGAAGATTACAGTAAACATGGTTATGGGTAGCGAAGTTACAATGCAGAGACAAGAATTAGTAGAACAGGCATTAGACACAGATTGTACACATTTGTTATGGATTGATAGTGATATATCTTTCCCTACATACACCTTAAACGCCCTGCTATCGCATGATAAAGATATTATAGCATGTAACTATAGCACAAGGGTTCCGCCACACAGGCCTGTTGCTTTTAGAAGTGAACACGACTTAGATAGCAGAGTATATGATGGAACAGGAATACAAAAGATTTGGGCAGTTGGTATGGGGTGTATGTTAGTAAAACGAGAAGTTTACGAAAACATACCAGCACCACATTTTAGAATCTCTTGGGACGAAGTTAATGATAGTCTCATGGGAGAAGATATATACTTTTGTACAAAAGCAAAAGAAGCAGGATACGATGTCTGGCTAGAAAATGATTTGAGTAAAAACATTGCTCACATCGGTACAAAATCATATACTATAAAAGGCGATTGTAATGATTAATTTTAAAGATTTGAAATCAGAATTATTTGAGTTTAAAGAACAGAATGTAATTACTCCATGGGATAGATTGAAAAAGCATATATTCCAGAGTTATCCAGTACATGAAATCGATCAAGCATTACCTTTATTTGACGACTATTTAGACGTCGCTAGACAATATAACACTCAATCAGATATGGTTTGGGTACTGGAAAAGGGCAATGTTGTTAGAGAAGATTTTCCCTGGCATTATAAACCAAGTGCTGAAGGACGTAGTTTTGTACATGAGTTTCCACGTATTGGTAAAAGAAGCAGACGTAGTGTGCGTTGGGGAGATTTGAGACTTGTACCCACAGGCGGATTTGCTCATGGTAGTTTAAAAAATAGTATCCATGCTACTTACCACGATGCTGATTTTGAAATCTTTATGATTAGTTTCCATGAAGCAGAAGCAGATAGAAACTTTACTAGCCTAAAAGAACGTTTTCCTGATGCCAAACATGTAAAAAATATTGAAGGTATTGGCAATGCTCATAGGGAAGTTGGTAAAAGAGCAACTACTGAAATGGTTTATATAGTTGATGCTGATGCTCAAATTATGGAAAGATTTAACTTTGATTTTATTCCGCCATTATCAAGTAGACATAACACGACTTATGTGTGGACAGCCAGAAACCCAATCAATGGATTGGAATACGGTTATGGTGCTGTAAAACTATTCCCTAAAAAACAACTAGAAGAAATGGGACATGAACTTCCTGACTTTAGTACTGGTAGTTCGTTCTATCAACCAGTTAGTGACGTAAGTAACATTACCAACTTTAACAAAGATCCATACAGAACATGGAGAGCAGCATTCCGTGAATGTGTTAAACTAGCAAGTCAGATTAATCCAAATGCTCCTGTGAAAGAGACTGCTGAACGATTAGAAGC
>Ga0255763_1000289_pt1 | contig 55006 bp, 36 predicted proteins | sample 041ome_2_FD_179963 | JGI IMG/M metagenome (GOLD analysis project Ga0255763, IMG submission 179963) | Coastal salt marsh microbial communities from the Groves Creek Marsh, Skidaway Island, Georgia - 041406US metaG (version 2) | ecosystem: Environmental > Aquatic > Marine > Intertidal zone > Salt...
TGGGCGTGGACGTTTTGGGAGATCGACGATTTAGAAGTCGACGCGACGCACCTCAAGCCCGGAGATGAAATCAAAGTCCTCGTCAAAGCCACCGACGCGTCGTACAACGCGCAACCGGAAAATCCCGCCGCCATATGGAACCTCCGAGGCTTAGCCAACAACAGCTGGCACGCGTTCACCGTGAAAGTCGAAGAGTAGAGAGCGATTTTAGCCTAGACTATATGCATTAGCAGTAACAACAATAACAGCAGCAGCAGCGCTAACTTGTAATAATACCAACGATAACGGTTTGTTTGTAAATCCGCATTGTTACGTTTACGCGCGCAGCGCTTTCTCTTTCGAAAAGCTGAGGAGGCTTTTTTTTTCGTTGCACTCTTTTTATCTGCAAGTACACAACGCACAAAACGAGGGTCTCCTTCCTCACAAGAAGTAAAAAAGAACACGCGCACACACATAAATACGTACATAACGAAAACATGTCGTCCGCAACTTCTTTACTCCTCAAAGACCTCCCGTCGAAAACCCGCGCGTTGCGTCTCTACCGCCACTCGTTGAAAACCTGTCTCTCTTGGTGCGTCATGAGAGACATTTTTTACACCGAACGCGATCGCATTCGCAACGAGTTTGAATCGAACCGCGACTTGACGAGTGCGCAAGCGATCAAGAAAATCGAAGAAGGTTTCGAGACGCTCGATTCGTACGCGCACCCAGATCCGTACATCATTCCGACCATGTATGGTGGGTCTAAATACGCGAGGAATCCTCCGGTGCCCGGGGAAGTGCACGTTATTAGGGACTTTGGTAGGGAGAGAGAGTCCATTCCTAAGGAGTGAGAAGAAGAAGAACAAGAAGAAGAAGAAGAAGAAGAACGAGGAGGAAATGTACCAGTATAGAGATAAAATAGATTTTTGTTTTAATAGCACACCACCGTACGGTTGAAGAATTGTATATCTACATCGTCTCTTATCGTTTCTCGTCGAAGTGCGAGGATGCTATCTATCTACCTTTACGTACACGTAGAACGCGCGAAGACTACAAGCTAATTTTTTACTATTATTATCTAACTACGGCGTATCTCGCGTATTCGCTGCTCTGAAACCGAGCTCTCGGTCCGTCGCTGGCCGGCGTCGCCGCGGGTGAGTACACATGCACCTGCCTCACGTGCGTATCTCGACCGTTTTGATGGTTTTGAAGAATGCATATTTGAATGAAGAACGCTCTGATTGGAGCTTCGCAGGACTCTTTCTCTAAATACTCCAAACCGCTGTTCTTCAAATGTTTCTTTGAGCCGTACTGCGCGTGAATATCTTTCAATTTCTCCTTATCTAACCTGGTCGTTCGAACGCGTTGCCAGCCGTGCGGTTCGTTCAAAGTCTTGGTCGCCACGTCTTTCAAATCTCGATAGCTGTTCCCCGCTCGAATGACAATCTTACTCGGCGTGTAACTCTCGTCTTGCTTATAATTCGTATATATCGCCACCTCACACACGTTCGCTTTCTTTTGAAACTGACAGTTGATAAAATGGGGTTGCGCGCCGTCCGATTGCCAATACGTCTTCAAATTCCCGTCCCTCAACAGCTCGACGCCGTTACCCGGCTTCGCCGACGTCACCGACCACACCGCCTCGTCGCCAATCTCACGCACGTTCCGTCGCGCCGCGTACGCTTTATCGTGAAACGTGTCTGCCCTATCCTCGACGTCTTGCGCCTCCCGATTGTTCGTCGCGTCGTGTTGTTGTTGTTCCCGTTCTCGTTGTCGTCGCGCTTCTTCGTCGTCCTCGTCGTCTCGACCAGTCGTTGCTGGTTGTTGGTCCTCGTTCGTTACTTCGTCCTCGTTTCTCCCTCCTCCCGGAGCACCATCGTTTCCGGCCGCATTGGTAGCATTCGCACCACCAGCGTCTACGTCTTCCTCGTTCGCCGTCAAGTTGGCTTCTTCTTCTCCTTCCTCTGAATCGTCCTCTTCTTCCTCGTCCACGCGTCTGTGTCTTCGTTCCGTTCCGGGAACGTTTTGTCGTTGTCGTCGTCGTCGTCTCCCGTCGTTCAAATCGTCGTTCAAATCGTCGTCCGTGTCTTCCTCTTCCTCCTCCGAGTCTTCCTCGCCATCCTCGTCGGAATCGTCTTCATCTTCCTCCTGAGAGTCTTCTTCTTCCTCGTCGTCCTCTTCTTCCTCGTCGATGTCCTCTTCGCTCTCTTCTTCCTCCGCGTTCATGGTTATTTTACTTTTTGAAATTTTCTTTGACGAGTGTTCGAGAGATAAGCAACAGAGAGAGAGAGATGAAAAAATGTGCGCGGCTCGCTATGACGTGTAGTTGTTTTGGGGCGGATTACAAGTATCTATTCTCCTCTTCTGCCAATTCTTCTTCGCTGACTTGTTGCAATTCGCGCATCTCTCGCTGCGCTCGATCGTACGCGTCCTCCATATCTCGTTCGAGGAAGGTTTCGCGAACGAAGGCATCGTCGACGAGGTGCGTCAACTCCGCTCTTTCCTCTTTCGATAGCGACACGAGATAGTCTCCGACGCCGTCGTCGACGTGCTTTCTGCAGTTTGGACACGATGAAGTGGAATTGAAAAGCCACTCTTTCGCGCAGGATTCATGAAAGATATGATTGCATTCCAACGTGAGCACTCGGTCGTTTTCTTCGAAATCCACCAGGCAAATGGCGCACACGCTTTTCAGCGTGTTTGGAGTGACTGGACGACCATCGGGAGCGACTGGATCAGGTTTTTGGAACGGAGTGACGCGATCGGCGAGTTTCGATAACGGCACGCGGTTAGCGTACGCGTTGAAACTATCGTCTAAAAGTTTGTAAGCCTGCATCATGCGGGCTTCGATGACATTTTCTGCAAAAATACCCATTCGTAAAGCGTTGCGGAATCTCACTTGGTTCTCGATACGCATGTATTTTGAATCCATGATTAGACGCCAAATGACTGCCTGAGCAGTTGAAGCTCTATCGCTCATGTCAGCGTGCGCTTTGTGTTTGATTCTGTGTCGTTTGCTTAGATCGATGAGCTTTTCTCTTGGCGTCGCAAATATTCTATTTTGAAGCTCCATGGCGGTTTCGCGAAGGCTGGCGGACAACAATTCGCCATCATATTTTGCAATTTCCCAGAATTGGTACCAGCGAATCTCACAGGTCCTCTTCAGGTCCTCTTCAGGAATCAATTCGTTCACTCTGAGCTCTCCGTCTTTATTGACGCGCACACGATCCATTGGTATTTGAGCTCGGTCGTCGTGTCTAAATTCTACGAGATGCGCCGAGTACGAGACGGGGTCAAAAAGTTTCATCGCCGGCGCCTCCGGTTCTTCTTCAATGCTTTCCAGATTACTCATCTCGAGCTCATCGTAATACACGTGACCGCCAAGGCTGTTGTCTTGACACTGTGCAATTTCGTCCTCTTCGTTTCTCAGGCACATGGAATCACTCGGAAACGAGAGGAGCTTCGTTTTTCGGACCAAAGCCCCCATCATACTCCTCTGAATGAATTCATTATTTGTTGCCAAATTTTTGACGTACAGCATCACGTCTTTTATACTCGGTAGAATATCGCGCGACAAAGCCCATCGTTTACGCTGGAGATGATAATTGAGAAGTTTCCTATTCTGCAGCATCGGTTTCTCGCTCTCAAACAAAGTCATTTTTTTATCTTCTATCAACATTTTCAGCGTATTCCGTTCTTCTAGGTTTGTAAGCGGGTGGTCCCTTTCTCGGTTGAGGTCCGCCACGGCATTTCTCTGGTCCTGTTCAAGCTTTTCCCAGAAATCATCAGCAATACTTTTTGCGTTTGGCGTCCATTTCGCTATTTTTAATTCAAACAAGTTTTGAGTCTCGTTAGCGGGTTCGTAGTGCCCTTCACTACCTCGAATCATCTGTCGAACTTGCCCTCGAATGACGCCGTTTGGAAAAACTTGTCCGTCGCAAAAGGTTTCGTTATCGCGAAATGAGATGTGCAAAGCGTCGTCACTTTCTTCCCCTTGTTCTTCTACATGTAAGTAAAATATCTGCTCGTCGCCTTGCGCCGAATGCGAACAAACTAAACGTTCTCTCTCTTCGTCCCAAAATAACACACGAAACGTGTATCTCGATTTCTTTTCGCTACCTGGAATCCAAATTGTTCCAAACCAAACGCGTCCTGGAATGAGAATAGAGCGCAATCCTCTTCTGTGCTTTGCGGGTACAGCGTTTCCATCTGCGCTCATTCGCCAGTTCTTTGGTACGATTAATTTTCGTTCTATTTTTCGTTCTCTGCTCTTCGTTCTTTCTTCATAATCGTCTTCGTCGGATTCATATATCATTTCGTCGTCGGATTCTTCCTCATTCAAGCAATAAGAAATCATCCTGCGCATTCTTACCTCGGCGATCAACTCGTCGAAACGTCTCCATTGTTGCACAGGCTTGCTTTCGAATTCCTCTTTGACTTCCCCGATTGTATTCTCCGTTTCGTCGAGTGTTTGTCTTTCATCTTCGTCCGCGTGAACCGCGCGCTGCACATCAAAGTCACTTTCGACGGCCCCAAGTGAGAATCCCTCTTGTGCTCTCCTAGCGTTGCTCGAATCTACCAACTCTTGGAAATGCGCGTTTTCTGCTATCACGGCAGGATGCTCCTCAAATGGGACAATCCGCCCGTCGAAATCGCTGAGTGGAGATAAAGCAACGACCATTCCATCGGAGTTAAATCGAAAGATGGGCGCGAGATGCGGGGTACCCAACGGCGGCATTTCGATGCCGTTCTCCTCGTATCTCCGCAACCTCGCCTCTTCGAATTGCACGAGACGCGTCAACGCCGCTATTTCCATTCTAGGCACGTCCGCTCCCGTGTGGTGCAAATGGTGCATCGCCTCAAAAAACGCTCTCTGACGTATGTCTGAACCTTCTTCTTCGGGTTGTAATCTTAAATCTGGCGGTAAAAGACTGCTGAGCGTTTCCAACGTTTCCGTAAACCTTTGCACCACTTCGAACGCTCCCACCGACGATAAGCGAGCTTCAACCGTCGAGCTCCCACCGGGTTGTTGCTCCTCTTCTCCTTCCTCCCGAAAAGTCTCCGAGGACGCGACGCGCTGTTCGAACTGTTCGATTAATGCTTCGAGCTCGCTAAAATCAGCGCGGAGCGTGCCTCGAACGCGCGCGTCTCGGCGCGAGCCTTCTTCTTCTTCTTCTTCTTCCTCCTCTGTTCTCGTCGTTCTCGTCGTCGCATCTTCGTCGCCTTCCCTACGACCGCCGTGACCGACGCGCCGTTGGCGGAGACCCAGATGATGCTCGCGCATCGTCATCAACGGCGGCGATGATGCCTCTCTCGCGCCGATCGTCTCGTCTTCGTTTTCACCGCCCGTCATGATGAGTGTGTCTTCGCTTCGTTTCTTTCAACAGGAAACAAATAAACAAACAAACGCGGCGAGAGAGAGAGAGAGAGAGAGAAAAAGAGTGAAGATTTGAGGATAAAAATAAATTAATTTTGCGTCAAAATAATTACATACTACACGCGTGCGCGTGAACTTGTTTCCTCTTTTTTTACTTTTGCTGCTGCAAGGTTGAACTCAACCAGTTCATGCCGTCCCACAATCCGTCGCCGGTGATCGCGGAGGTTTTGAATATCGCCCACGGTCTGGTTTTAATGTTATGCAGATCCAAGCCTTCGCTGACTTCGGCCTCGGACAAGGCGCCGGGTAAATCTTGTTTGTTCGCGTAGACTAAAACGGCGGCATCTCGCAACTCTTCTTCGGCTAAGATGGCGTGGAACTCTTCTTTCGTGGTGGCTAGACGTTCGGCATCGGCGGAGTCGACGACGTAAACGATCGCTTGGGTGTTTGGGTAGTAACACCGCCAGTACGGGCGAATGGAGGTTTGACCGCCGAGGTCCCAGACTTGGAATTTGACGTTGTTGTGGGTGACAGTTTCGACGTTGAAACCGATGGTAGGGATGGTGGAAACGACCGTACCGACTTGCAACCGGTATAGAATGGTGGTTTTGCCGGCATTATCTAATCCGAGAACCAGAATTCGAGCTTCTTTCTCGCCAAACATGGAGAAGAGGCGACTGAAAAAAAGACCCATCTTCCACTATTCTGCTATGTAAATTTTCTACTCTGTGTGTGTATCTGCTCTTGTTATTCTGCTGCTGCCCTCTCTGCGATGATTTCACAAGCACGGGTGCGACTTCTTTCTGATCTTTTCTTTATAACTCTTCCCGATCTTCTCAATGTATCTCAAATCCACGTTGATACTCTCTCGCTTTATCTTCAATCGATTTGGCTTCGCTCTCTTACGCACCTTCAATGCTGTCGAATGTTGTAGGTCAGAGAGATGCAAAAGGTTAGGAATGAAATCAGAAAACACAAAGAAACCGAGACAATAACATCGGGAAGAGAAATCACTCCTATTCTTCAGTTTCAGTTGCACTTATCGACACTATGATTCCGATCAGGTCTCCAAACGCATGAATCATCATCAGAATACGACCCGAGTGTTTTAAAACAAACAAAACAAAAAAAATGTCGTATTCCCGTCGGCCAAAGGTAGACGAAACGATGTCAGGTAAAGCTAATCGTTCCGCTCGCCGGGTCCTTTTATCTACTCAGGGGTTTGGGACGCTCTTTTTCGCGCACTCGAATCAACACGACGCGTACGGAGAATACCCTGAGAAGTACGAAACGAAACAATAGACAAAACTCAAAGACGCAGAGGGAGAAAAAAGAGATAGAGAGATAGAAAAAGAGCAGAGACACGCATCGAACGCGCACTTCTCCTTTCCAACTCTTAATAACGCGACGTTGTTTGCAGAGACGTTTGTACGCGTGAGCCCGAGCGTACAGACAGCGACGCGCGCGCGCTCGCGCGACATTTTTTTTCCTCAGTTCTCCAAGGTGATTGTTACTCCCCAAAAGCCGTTCGACGAAGAACAGCTTTACTTCGGTAGAACGAAAGTTGATAATAACAGTTCCTCATCGGAAAAAAATGACGCGTACTCGCGTCACGCGCTGTCCGAGCGCGCGCGTTCCGTGCGGGACGATCATCGCGTCCGCTTCTCTTCGCGCCGAATAAAAATCGGTGAGAGAGAAAAAGAGAGACCCCGCGCATCGCTCATTCTCGGGAAGGAGCGCGTTTCGATCGGCGCCGAGAGTTTCTCGCGTCTTTCCCTCTTTAAACTCTCTCTCTCTCTCTCTGTGTGCTCCAAAACGAGATAAAATAAAACGCGACGAGCTCGCGCGAACAGAGTTGAACGCATCGCGCGCGCGCGCTCGCGGTTGCGCGCGCGTTCGTGCGATGGTGCGTACCTTTTATTCCTTTAACGCGCGTTTGTGGCGAATACTAAAATGACGAATTTTTGCCCTCAAAAGACTTGAAAGAAGGCGAGTACGTAGAGGTATTTTAAAGCTAAAGTACGAAAAAAGAAAAGAACGTCCTCTAAACTATACGTTTACACTTTCTATCTAATACACGACTCTCTGCTCGTCGACGTCATCGCCCGCGATTTCGTGCAACGAGATCCAATTTTTCACCGTGGCGAGTTTAACGCCTTCGCCGGAGACGGAGTAGGATACGCGTAAATCGCACCCGTCGACGACCATGGTTGGATAATGGACGTGTTTTCCCGGCTCTAACGAATCTTCGATGAACAAAACAGCCTCTTTCCACGTTTTTCCGTCGTCGGAGGAGATGGAAAGCGCGAGTTTACCTCGCGTAACGCCTATTCTCGGGTGTTTCATGAAAGCGTGCGCGTTGTGACACACGACGATGATGCCGTTTGGAAGAAGAACCGCGGAGACTTTCGAGTTTGGGTTTTGTAACGGGGTAGCGTGTGGAACGTCCCAACTTTCGCCGCTATCTGCGGAATGCGACACGTATATCGCGCCTCGACTCGTTCGAAAGAATTGCGCGAGCCTGCCATCTCGTAACGGACCGACGATCGACCCTTCGATGAGCCAATCTGGTTTCCCGTCCTTCATTTTGTTCTTCGCGTGTTCGATTTTCGCATCCGTTTCGTGGAACGAATGGCCGTCGTCTACAGAGTGCAACACGGAGGCGTAATCCGGTGCTTTTCGAGGTTGGCATCTCGCATCTGCTCTCGGGTGCTCTCTCCAAAACGGAAGGAGAATGCCATCGTTCACTTTTAAAGGCGGATTTCCGATGACTTTCGGGATCGCGTCTTCGCTCAGAATCGTCTCTTCCTCGCCAAACGTCCACGGGTCGTCGTTGATATCGCCATCGTCATCCTCATCGTCGTTTATGCGAATCGAGACGCGTTTAATGTTCCCGCCTGGTCGCCACCACGGCCCTACGCTCGCCGCCTTCTTTGCTTTCGATACGATGCCTTCTCTACTCTCGTCCCAGTATACGGAAACGTCTTCCTCTTCGGACCCGTTTTTCCGTTTCCTCACTATGTCCTCGCACTCGCTGCTCTCGCAGTGCCAACACTTCTCGCTCTCCGCGTAAAACAAATACGTGTTCTGCCTCTCGTTATTATTATTATTATTATTATTATCACGATCACTACCACTACCACCACCGCTAAAAAACGTCGGCGCCCACCTCACGCCAAACTTCCTTCCGGGCACCACCCTCGCTTTCGTCCACGTCTCGCCGCCGTCCGCGCTTTTACTCACGAACAAACTCTGGTCGTCCGTCCCTTCCACTTTATGCGCGCCTTGCCACGCGGCGAGTAAAATCTTTCCATTTTTAATCGGATGTATCGATGCCATGTGGACGTACCCTAATCGCTTCGCGTTCGTTTGGAAAATCCAAGATTTTTTCACTCGCTCTTCTTCTTCTTTTCCTTCTTCTTCTCGTTCGCGTCGGGCGCACGCTCTCGTTTCTCCGTTCGTTTTCAGACGAAGCCTCGACCGCCCGATGTCGTTTTCGTCGTCGTCCTCTCCACGAAATGCAGCAGGAATGTCGTCGTCGTCGTCAAAAAGCGCGACGTTGTCTCTCTCGTCGTACTCTCTGATGAACTCCGCGTTCGGTTCGACGAAGAAAACGCGAGAGAGAATGGTCGCGAACGACAGCGCGAAGATGAAGAGCAAAGAGAGCACAATCGGTCGCTTTTCTCTCGCTCCTCCTACTCCTGGTGGAACGGACGACGACGACGACGACGTCGGTAGCGGTGGTCTCGAGGAAGAGGAGTGGCCTCTCATAATCTCTCGCTATTTTCTCTGACTCTGTCTCTCTTTCTTTCTATCTATCTATCTATCTATCTATCGCGCGCGCACGAAGCGTTTTTATCTTCTGTGAAGTTTTTTTTCCAATTCTTTACAAATAGAAAGCGCGCGCACACGCAAAAAAAAACATGGACCAAAACATCGCGCGGGTCATTCGAGCGGCGACGTCGAACGCGGAGTCGAACGCGAATCCCGCGTGCTTTTACGCGAACGCGAAGAAGAGATTTGGATTGGACGACGGGAAGAAGGTGAAGGCGACTTCGTCGTCGATGGAAAATTCAAAATTTGGAAACGACGACGATTTGTTTTTCGACGACGATGCTGAAGAGAAGCAAAGAGGAGAAGAAGGAGCGACGGTTGACGAGAAGAAAGCGTTCACGAGAAAGAGGAAAAGTCGCGTCGTCGGTAGCGGTAGCGGTGGGGCGAACGAGATTGCGAGCGTCGCGGACGACGATGATTGCGTTCGCTTCAAAATGCGTGCAGAAAAGACAAACGAAGAAGAAGAAGAAAAATTGGAAGATACCAACACTGCGACGAATCCAAAGCTGCCTCCGCCGTCGATGACGACGACAACAACGATGGCAGAGAAGAAGAAAAAGACGACGCACAAACAGATGTACTTAGATCTCGGACAAAAGTCATTCACGCACGTGAACTGCCCGACATGTGGTTTGATGTATGCGAAAGGCGAACCTTCGGACGAGGAGTTGCATAGAAAACACCACGCGAAGTTTCTCGACCAAAGAGATAACGCGTTCGTGATGGTGAACACGAGCGCGGCGAACTCATTTTGGTTCGACGAGCGCAAAAAGAATTGGCGGGAAGTTGAGATTAGACGAAAGGAGGCATCGTTGGCGTCGTCGGAAAAGTGCCGCATATATCGTGTCACCAAAGGCGGGTGCGATAGACACGCATGGGCGAAAATGAAACGAGTAGCGAGGACTGTGGAAGCAGAAATCGGGGCAGTGGATGACTGGATTCTAGGCGAAGAAGACGGTGCTGCTGATTTGCGCATCGTTGCGTTCGTTTGCGTCTCTTTCAATGGTACGAAAACGAACGAAGGAAAAATCGTCGGCGCGGCATTTTGCGAGGATATCGCGTCGAATCAAAGAGAGGTGTTCGCGTCGGAGACGGCAGGAGAAAGCGCGAATGGAAAGGATTCCAGCGACAACGTTCGTTGTGGTGGCGTTTTGAAGAAAGGCTCTCGGATACAGCTTTCATCCCAAACGAGAGATTCGCTCGGAATTCGAGCGCTTTGGGTGCACAAAAACTTTCGCCGAGCAGGCATTTGTTACAATCTGTTGGAAAATTGTCGACGACGATTTTATGGCGACGCCTCCATGATTGGCTCTTCGACGATCGTAGAGAAAGACAAGGTGGCTTTTTCTCAGCCAACTTACCAAGGGGAGTTATTCATCGCCAAATACGCCGGCAACGATGGAAAATTCCTCGTGTACGAATAGATAGATTTGTAAACATAAATTGTAATTTTTGGCGACGCGGTAGAGGATGTATGTAGTATAGAAGAAAAGAGAAAGAGTAGATAGTTCTAGATGTGTACCTGTAGGTACCAGTAGCGCGACTGTGTGCTTTTTACAATATAAGCTTTGTAGTGGATATTATTTATTCTGCACAGTCATATTTTTGTTATTATCGAGATCGGTTCAACACAGCTTCCTGGACAGCGTCCTTGGTCGCTTGCGATCGACCGTCCAACTCTGTCATTTGCTCCGGGTCAATCGTCATCAACTGTTGTTCGTCGTTTTCATCTAACACATAACCGGCACCGAATACAACCGGCGACTCGTCTTCCATCTTTTGCGGTCTCTTCCACCCTTCGGCGGAGAAAGTGCTCGCTTCCGCCAAGATGTCGTCGTTGATCTTCTTCAACCCAGCCGTCTTCATGCCCTTCGCCTTGGCCGAAACAACCTCCGCGGCTAACTTTCCACCCAATACGGCACCTTCCATAGACCCGAGAAACTTTTGGCTCGTCCAGTCACCGGCTAACGTGAAGTTCTTGATCGGAGTTTCTTGCGACGGCCGGTACTTGTTTCTACCCGGAATCGCGGCGTACACGGATCGCGGCGTTTTCACGACGGCATGCTTCAACAACTTCGCACCAACGCCATCCGGTGCTTTCTTACCGATTTCCAGCGGAAACAAACGTTCGAGTTCTTTCATGGTCGCGTCGACGATTTCTTGGTTCGATTTTGCAATCCAGTTCGTCTTACCACCGGCAATTGGCGAGCACGGCGCAAAGACCAATTCGAGCATAGATTTTTCTTCGTCGTAGTATTCCTTGCACGTTGTGGACATGTCCGCGTAGACGGACAATAACGGCGATCGGGAGAAGCACAAGTGGTCGACGTTTTGCAATTTGCGGTCAAACCACAAGTGAATGTTGATGACCGGGATACCTTCGAGTTGTTTCATTTGTTGGAAAAATGGCATCTTCGTCCACGGTTCCGGGCACATTCTCTTCATGACGTCGACCGGGACGGCCGAGATGAACTCGTCCGCTTCGATGATTTCTCCGTTCGCCATCACGATGTGTTTTACCGAGTCGTCCTCGTTCAAAACCCACTCTTTCACGCGTTGCTTCATCAACACTTTACCACCATTCTTCTCTATGCTTTGTTTCATCGGTTCGCACAAACGATCCGGTTGGTTACCGTCCAAAAACGCCATCTGCAAACCGTCCGTCTCGTTCAAGAAACGGTTCATAGCGGTCAACACGACCGTCATGGACAATTTGTCCGGGTCAATAAAGTCCAAAGCTTTAGCCATGGAAATGAAAACCTCTTCGTTGATTCTTTCTGGCATGCCGTATTTTCTCATGAAATCCGTCACCGACAACTCGTCTTGCTTGTCGATAAAATCTTGACCTTCGATCAACATAGGCAACAACGGCGGCGCAGTTTGCAACTTTTCCGGCAACGACAACATCTTTTGGTTCAATAAGATGGCCAAACCAAAGTTGAACGGCGCTGGAATACCCTTGATGAAATCAAACGTCGTGAACTCCCCCGGCAACTCTTGCATCGCGAAAATCATCTTGTGCACCTTCCATTGCAATCGATCTTCGATGTCCAACTCATTGAATAAGTTCATCATGTTCGGGTACGCGCCGAAGAAAATGTGCAAACCAGTCTCGATCCAATCCCCATCTTTATCTTGCCACGCGGAAACTTTCCCACCCAAAACGTCTCTCGCTTCCAAAACAATCGGTTCGTGACCGGCTTCGGCGAGGTACTTGCCGCACGCCAAACCGGATAAACCACCACCGACGATGACAACTTTCTTCTTTTGCTCCGGAGACGCTTTCAAGTCCGTCTGTTGCGTGCGTGTTTGAGAGAAGTGAAAATGAGAAAAGGTCAGTACGATTATGTTTGACATTCGCCAGGCGTACGCGAACGCGCGCGCGAGTGTATAAGTATTTTCCTCTTTCGCCTTCATTGGAAAATCTCTCGCACATCAAAACGCTCCAAGGCTCCGAGAAGTGGATAAAAAAAGATAAAATTTAATCTGCTGAGCGCGTCGTCTCTTTCCCTTTCCAAACGGAAAGAGACTCGTAAACGAAACGGCTCGCGCAGCTCTCAGGATCGATACACGCGAGAGAAGGAGAGGACAGAAAACGTCGCGAAGGTACGCACCACAAATCGTTTACTCAACTCCCCGGCGATGCGATAGTTTTCCGTCTTGTCGATTTGTTCCGGTTTCGGGAAATCTTTGGCGACGACGCGGAGCGCTTGTTGTCTCTTCGAAGAGGAGGTTTTGCCGCGAGCGGCGGCGCCGTTGAAACGAGCGCGATGGTGACTCCTCGAGGAGAGCGCGTTGGAGGAGAGAATGGAACTCTGCATTCTATCTCTTGTCTTTTGTGCGACTTGTGAGGACGCGATTAGAAAGAGAAAGTGACGTGTGAATATGTTTAGGGTTACATGCTGTGAATGAAAAGGTAGGCGTATTCATAAAGCCTGCCAGATGATTTCGAGAGGTTCGTCGTTCGAAGACTCTTTCTGTTTTTCCTCTGGTTGTTCCTGTTGTCTTTGGTCTTCTTTTTCTTCATCTTGATCTTCTTCCTCTTCTTCCTCGGTCTGATCGTAGCTTTCGTCTTCGCGGCGCGTCGTCGTTTGGGAATCCGAGGAAGAGGACGGTTTTGGATTGTTTCTGTTTTCGTGCACATTTTCACCGCTGGTCGTGCCACCATCGGTAGTAGCGCTATTATCACTGTCTACGTAGTTCAAGTTCGTAATTGGCAACGCTCCGGCGTATTCGTATTGCGTCTGCTCCGCTCGTCTTTCCGCTTCTGTCGCCCGCGTCGCGTCGCTTTCCGCGCTTTCTTTCTCGTCAAAACTTTGCGGGTCGATGTCTTCACCGGGAGGTGGTAAATCGTCGTTACCGTTGTTGTCCGAGTCAGAGGATATGGTAGCAGCAGTGCGCCGCACCGGCGTGGAAACTTGTTCACCTTCGATCAAGCTCACTTCTTCCCACACGAAACCGCTCTTTGTGCTCTCAGCTCTCCGTTCCGTTTCAATCGTCCTCGTTCCAGGCACGAACTGTCCTTCCTCAGCGAAGCCTATCCCGTCCGGATTGACCGCGAACGTGCCCCCACACTCCAAAAATCTATCTTCCGGTACAAGTAACGGGTTTATGACGTCGCAAATGAAGTCATCGAACAGCACGCCGACGCTCGCAGACCAGCCAAAGATCCCATCCGAAGTCACGCCAGTCTCAACTTCCACGACCGCGCACACAAAAAAGGTGCGCCTCGACGAAAAAAACAACGAGAAAACGAGGGGCGAAAGAATCGATATCGCGCGCATTTCTTTTACGGTGCGCGTTGAGTTATTTTAAACGCGTTCGTTCGCGCGGCTTTTTTCTGTGCTGCTGCGCTTGTTTTTGTGTGTGTTATGAAATGAAATTACATGTGAAGAACGAAAAAACGTTCACGAAAAGGCAACCAAACAAAGAATCGCAAAAACAAAAAAGAGGGTTCAGCAGGGGAAAAGAAAGACGAAAATTGGATCCAATTTTCCCGCATTACTTTCTTGTATATATACTCTTCTTTACGACGCAAAACACACACACGCAGCACGGCAAAAAACAATAAACGAAATGGTGAAACAACAGGCGTTCGTATTCATTAAACCGCACGCGTGCGTGCCGAAAAACGACGAGAATTTACTCTACAAAGACAAACTCGTCGCGGTGATGAGTGACAACGGCGTTTCGATCGTCAGTCAAGGAAAAATATCTGCCGCCACCATCGAGAGGAAAAAGTTGATCGACAGTCATTACTACGCCATCGCATCCAAAGCGACGCTTTTGAAACCGTCGCAACTGAACGTGCCGGAGGGGATTTTTCAGCAAACGTTTGGGATTTCGTGGAAGGAAGCTTTGGAGAAGAATAAATGTTTCAACGCGATGGATGCGTGCAAAGAGTTGAACGTGGACGCAGAAGGATTAGAAAAGCGTTCGCGAGGCGCGAAGAAATCGGTCAAGTTTGGCGGTGGTTTCTATTGCGCAGAAATGGAGAAACCGAACGATGGTGGATCTATTTACGTTTTTAACGCCTTTTTCATGAGCATGAGATCTCAGTTCGTGGAAAAAGGGAAACAGATCAAATGGTTCGTCGTGGAGTTTGACGACGAGAAGTTGAAATGGGAGGACTTTAGAGGTAAGGTTTTGGGCCCGACTGATCCGAAGAAAGCACCGGAGACGAGTTTAAGAGGCATCTTGTTCAAAGATTGGAAGAAGTATGGGTTGCAGAGAAAACCGACGACTGGCGAAAATGGGGTGCACGCGTCCGCTTCTCCGTTTGAGGCGTTGGCGGAAATTGCAAACTGGTTGGGAGAACCGGTCGACGAGCAAGCTTACGGTAAACTCTTGATCCAGCACGGGATAACGAAGGAAACGTTGGAGATGTGGGGTAAAGATCCGCAGGTGAACATCAGAGCCGATGGCTTAAAGGGATCTTTGTTTGATCAGGTGGAAGATATGGACAGCAAACAGTGCATGAAGGTGTTGATGAATATCAACAAGATAAACGAGCCGGCGCCGAAACCTCCGGTAACGAAGAGCAGCTCTTCTAAGAAGACGAGCGCTGCTCCTCCGCCGTCGTCGAAAAAAACGGAATCGTCAAACGGCGGCTCGAACGCGATTATTGGGTTGCTCGTTATCGTCGGTTTGACGTTGCTCGCAGGTGGGAAAAAGCCAGCGCCTGCGGTGGATAAAAAAAACGCGAAGAACGGAAAGAAATAAAGCTGCGTATACGAATGAGCAAAAGCGATTAATAATGATATATAATACTGGTGATGATGCGAAAATGCACGAAAAAAATACCGATACTAATACATGCTATAATAATTCTCATCTTTGTCAATGCAAATTATTTACTACTTGATGACACGTGCAACTCTTCCTCTCTCTCTTTTTCTCCTCAATTCTTCCTCTTCGAAGAACTTCTCGTGCTACTTGCTCGTCTTTGCTGACCGCCGCCTTTCGCTTGATTGTTCACCTCGGCAGAAAGCGTGCTCGACGGTGGGACTTTTGCTCGCGTCAATCCAATTGGTGGACTAGAAGAGTGCCTGTTTGGACTCGGTGAACGCGCTTTGACAAAACCACCGCCGAAACCACCGCGCAACGGCGAGAAACTTTGATTCCCCGGAACTACGTCCCCCCTCGAAGGCGAAGCCATTCGGAATCCCTGTTGCGTCGTCGGTGGAACACCGCTAGGAAGTCCAGCGCTGTTCGTATTCTTGGGACTAAAACCCCTGGAACGATTCTGTTGCTTCTTTGGACGCGCATTCAATGACGTACCAAACTTTGCCGAATTGAACGACCGTCCTAAACTTCGCGCACGAACTCTGTTCAAATGCCCTGAGCTCAACGAACTCTTCGATTGTCGTCCGATAAAATCGCCACTTCCGTCCATGGACGCACTATTCTCTTCTTCGTCGCTTGAGTCCACCTCGGAATCCGATAACGCGAGCTCAGATTCTGAATTATCGTCCGAATCGTCCTCGGAATCGTCCTCGGAATCCGAATCGTTCCCTCGCCAAACAACGTACGATTCCTCCAGGTTTAACTTGGGGGCTGATTTACGCAACACGTATGGATCGAACGGGAAAAACATCTTTAAAGGACGTCGTCGTAGCCGCTCCTGGTGATACATCGCGCTCTTACGTACGTCATCGCTGTTGGTGTTGTTCGTCGCGACCAGGGTAGCAGCCATGGCTTTCGCAGCAAACGAGACGTCGTGCCGAACGTACGCTTTGTCGCGTAACTCATCTTGGATCTTCTTCCGTTCTTCAGTTTGCTTCGAAAACGCGTCGATCATATCTTCAGTGAAACCGAGAATATTTGCCGCCGAGGCATTTTTTAGAAACTCTTGCACAACCGAAGGTAAGCATGATTGCAACGGCTCCAACGTTTGCGCGTATAAAATTTCGCGCAAAGGCAAGGCTTGCAAGCGCTTTTTGCTTTCGTCGTCCTCATTTGCAATATCGTCGCATCGATAACAGAGAATATACATCACCGCTTGGCAACAACTATCAAACGCATTCAGTTCAACCTCTGTCATAGGTTTTGAGTCGTTCTCGTACACTTTCCGTACGAGCCATCCGCATACCGTTTCCAACGTTTCTACGACAAACTCTGCGCTGAGAAATTTTGCGCGCGCGACAAACGAGGCTAAATACGCCGCAGCGGCTAAACGTAGCGAGTTCGCCTCGTTTGAGTTGAGCATTTTAGCAACCAGGCCATCTCGCAAGAGTTCGCATGAGGATTTGCTCGCGCTATCGGTTTGCTGACCATCATGACCACCATTGAAATCCTTGGAACAGAGATAAAATACGATGTATTGCGCAAACTTGGATTTTGGCGCGGGTAACAAGGTGGTAAAAAATGCCCTCGAAACGAGCGCCTCTCGCAACCGGTCTATCGATTTTACCGCTTTTCTATAGCTTTCATCGTTCGTCGTCGTTGTTCTCGTTGCTACTGCAGCTTTTATGACTTGATTCGCGCTCTCAATTCGATTTCTTAAATGTTCCAAAACTAGAAACATCATCTCGTCTAAAGCGTGCGCTGCCTCGTCCGCTTCCATGTTGCCGTTGTTGTTGCTGCTGTTGATGCTATTCCTACGATGATTATGATTCTTCTTACTTCTACTGCTGTTGTTGTTTTCCCAGGATGCTTTCCCGTTGTTTATGTTAGCGTCGTCAATCGCAGCATTGAATTCATCCAACTCAAAGATATCCTCGTCGTCGTTTTCGCGCGAATCCGTGTCGCGATCGTCTCCGTTTTCTTCCTCGAACATTTCTGAATCCTCCTCTTCCTCCTCTTCAGATGCTTCGCTGTCGTCTAATCCTTGCTGCAAGTCCTCCCACTTGATTTCTACGTCAATCTCCAACGCTTTGGAAATGCATAAACACAAAAAATCATCCGCCAACGCAGTATCTCGACACTCCTCGGATTCGATACACCGGAACGCGCAATCTAAATACGCAGCTAATACCGTTGCCGAACATGTCTTGTGGGGAAACATATCAAATAAGACGTGCGAGAAAACTTTCGCACTCAAAGGTACCAATTTTAATATCTGCACTACGGATCGCACGGCTCGTTCCCTTCTTCTATTCTCCACGTTCTCTCGCTCGCGATGCTTCGCTGCCTCGTTCGCTCCCGACACGCTGTTGTTGTTATTAAATCTACTCATCCGATGATGGTCACCTTTCCCAGCGCTCGAATTTAACAACAGTATTTCTTCTTTCTTCGCCTCTTTCTCGTCGCCAAAGAATGCTTTCACGAATGCCTTCATCGCGAATTGCACGCACGACCCTCCCTTCACGGTCGCCAGGTTGATTAAAAACTGACTCGCACTCGCATAATACGCGTCATCAACCGTCCTCAACGATACCGTCGAACACTTTTCTAAAGTTACGCACTCCAATAAATGTTCGTGCGCTCTGTAATCCACGTACGTCGCGTGCTCGGCCAAAGCGTCCACCAACGCGACTAAGCTCTCGTCTATTTTCTTCGCCGCTTCGTTGATATCGCCGCTGCTATTATTAATCGACGAAAACGCATCCAACAACTCGTAATATCCCCCTCGTTCGTTCCGTTCTTTACTATCTACCAACGATTCTTTCACCCACGATCGCAAAGCTTTCATCGCCTCTTCGTTGATTCCTCCGTCGTTGTCTTCGCCGCTGTTATTATGAAGTGAATTCGACACCGGAGAGGAGAGGGAAAGCGAGTGCGCTCGTCCGCCTCTCATGATGACCCTCTCTATCGGCGAGTACTTTTACACGCGTTCTCCGTCGAAAGAAACGCCAAACGCCAAACGGCGCCGCTGAAATCCTCTCTCGAGAAGAACACCGACCGCGCGTTTCGCTTCTTCTCCTTCTCGCTTTTTTTTATATCTCTCTTCCACGCTCTGCGCCGTCTGCGGTCTCTCTCGTTTTCCTCTTTCGCGGGGACGAGAGCGAAATCTCTCGAGCAAAGATGAAATGCGCGCGAACGAGAGAGAGATTCGAGAGAAAAACTTTGCGGCGAGAAGAACGCGCTCTTCTCTCTCGCTCTTCGTTTTCAGTTATCGGTGGGGTCGGGGACAATCGCGCGAGAAAAGGTGCGATTGATCTCTATCTCTCTCTTTGTGTGGCGTAAATCGTAAAATTTCGCCGCCAGAGTTCTTCACTTTTTTCACTCGAAATCGTCCACTTTTTTCCCGGGAAGAACACGAAGAAGGAAGAAGAAGAACAACGACATCGAGTGTGTGTAACATACGAAGAAGCTGTTCGAGAAGAATAAGAGTCACACGACTAAGAAAAAAGCAACGAGACATCGGATAAAAGAAATATGTCGACGCCGCAATTCCGCGCCGGGAACCCGCTCGCGCCGGAAAAAGGCGCGTTTCCGTTGGACCATTTCGGCGAGTGCACTTCGTTCAAGGAGAAGTATTTGGAGTGTTTGCGGGTGCGGCGAAAATTTCTTTCTCGACTTTTTCTCTCTCTCTCTCTCGCTCGACTCTTTTACATTTTTTCGGTCCTCGTTTTCTTCTTTCGCCGACGATGCCCTCCTCTCTCTCCGTCCTTCTCTCGTCCGTTTCTTTTCGCGCGCGCGCGCGAACAGAGGGAGAAAGCAGACTCGAACAGGTGTAAATTAGAATCGAAAATGTACTTGGAATGTCGCATGGCGAAAGAGCTGATGGCGGAGCAGCCGCTCGCCACGCTCGGGTTTCGAGAAGAGCACGACGACAAGGATGAAAATAACAACAACAATAACAACAACGATACCGAAAACGAGAAGAACGCGCGAGAGGAAGAAAACGAGAAGAACGGGTTCGTGGCTGGTGCGAGACGCGCGAGGCAACAGCGCCGGGAGATGGAAGAGAGTCGACGAAGTCGTCGGTAGAAAGCGAGCGAAAGCGAGCGCGCGAGAGAGAAGGAAAGAGACGGACGCGATGAGGGTTCTCTCTCCTTCCTACGGAACTTCTCGCGAGAGAATATGTTTGCACGCAAACGCGCACGAACGCGTGAAAGCGTGAGAAAGCGATGCGGTGTGCATCTGTAGAACTCATTTTCTCTCTCTCTCTCTCTCGCTCGCGCGCGCTTCTTCTCCTTTTTCTCGGATTCGGGAAAAGGGGGAACACACGCGAACAAGAAATTTCGTCAAAACTTTCTTCTCACTTCAAACACACACACACGAAGAAATCACGCGTGACGATGGGAGCGAGTAACAACACGAACAAGAACAACCCGTCCGCCATCGATTTGTTGGGCGCGTTCGCGCAATTCGCGTGCGCGCCGATCGTTTCTTTACCCGGGTTAGCGGCCATCGCAGCCTTGAGAGCCGTTCGAGATTCGAAAAAAAAGATTCCAATTGGAAACAGAAACACGAACGTTGGAGGGGGAGCAGGTGTACCGGCGAACGCGAAAAACGCGCTCGCGCTCTCAAACCCGGCCGTTCAACAGTTGATGAAAGAAGTTTTGCAATCCGTGTTGGTGTCGCTCGTGTCGAGGCAGGTTTTAGGCACGCGTTCTTCTTCCATCGAGAGGAGGAAAACAGTTGGTGGTGGACTGTTCGGCGCGCGAAAGGTCGATAAAAAAATATACCACGCCGAGGAAGATTTTCGATTGGTGTGCGTTACTGGAACGTACCAAGAGGGATACGCGAACCGCGAAATGCTCGACAGTGGCGATAGGAAAGCAGTTTTTGTCGGATACGCGTTGGTGAGAGGGTGCGGATTGCACTTCGACGTGAAAGCGGACGAGGAGGACGAAGAGGATACTAAAAACGAGGCGAACAAAGATGATGATGATGATGATTTATACGACGAAAATGATATCGCCCCAGTGGTTGTTTTAACGAACGATAAGAGAGATGCGGTAGTGTACAGCGTGTACGCGGTACCGTGCGATGCTATAATTGCAAACCTGTTCGATTCTGGACTCAACGCTCGATTGATGGGAGTATCCTCGGATACCGTGGCGATTGATTTAGCCGCCGTGGAAACGAGCACATCTGTACGAGTCGCGGCGCAAGCAAACGAAGGCTTTGGTTTCGCGTTGACAATGTTATCGTTTGCTCGCCCGAAGAAGAGTTCGGTGTGTGCGAGACCTTTGTATGAGAAGAGAGATGGCACGAGAGTGTACACTTTCAACGACGAACAGTTAGAAAACTGCGGCATTACGAGCGGGAGTTCGTTAGCAAAGATTCGCGCGATTTGCGCGAGCAGCGGCGAAAATGAGAACAAATGTACCACTGTTGTTGAAGAAGTCACTGACATTGCAAAGAAAACGGAGAAGAGTGAATCGCCGTGGCCAATGAACTTGTTGCGCTCGACGGGCTTATTCGAAGACGAAGGTGATTCCGCCGAGAAGAAGAATGAAGAAGAAGAAGAGCGCATGGAAGAGAAGAAAACGAGTAAAAAAACAGCACCTCTAGGAGAATCTGCAAATGCACAAAATGGCGGAAACTTTGGATTCTTAGCTTCGTTTCTTTCACCAGTGAACGTTTCCGCGAGTAAAAAGTCCTCGACTGGGGAAGAAGAGGAAAACCGTGCTTCCTCCTCGGCGACTACGCAGCAGACGCCGGGTGCTTTGGGCGACCAAGTCTTATACCCAGCCACCGTAGCCTCACCGTGGCCGGATGAATCGAAAGACGTCGACGAAGATTATGTCCCAGATTACGAAGCCGAAGACTTTGATTACGACGACGAACCGTTATCCGGCGGCTCTTCGTTGTTGGTCACGCCGACGAAAGAAGCGACGGGAGGTACGCGACGCAACGGGAGCTTTTATGAATCCGCGGCGACGACGCCGAATGCCGAGAAAGCTCGAGAAGAACCGCGACCATTCGGTTCCATAAACGCCGTTGCCACGGCGTCTATCGCATCCACGTCCTCTCCAACAGAAGAAGAAGCGCGCTCGTCCGAATTTGTCTATTCCGTCGACTCGGAATCCGAAGCTGTGTCCATCGCGCAAGTGTTCAAAGAGCAAAACTCACACTGGGGAGAAAACAACAAGATCGAAAAAGCGTTCAGAGAACACAAAATGCCGTTAGGGGGTGCCGTAGATGTCGCTCGATTATACACGTGCACGCGGCGCGTAAAAGAAGAAACGAACGAGGCGACCGCCACCACGCCGCGTAGGAAATCCTCCTCGCTCGTAAACAAGTCGACCCGTCTGGTCGATTTCGCGAGTTGCCAACGGGCCATGACGTACGCGGAAACGTTTCACAACAGCGCGGAGTGCGATAGTTTAGACGGTGGCGTGTTGCCGAGATCGCGAGCCGTGTGGTTAGATGGACGCAGATGTAGAATTTAATTGTAAAGCAAGCGCTATGAAGTATCACCTAGTTTTGTTTGTATACCCTCCCATTTTTCCTGTTTTGGAAACGAGTTCTATCCACTCGTTTCGCCACAACAACCATCTCGTCTCGCTTGGCGTCGTCGCCGGTTTCATTTCTCAGAAAGAGACGGGGGCGAAAGCAGAGATAGAGAGAGATAGACAACCATTTTTTTTGTCGCATGTCGTCGTCTCTCCTTCTCCAACGACCGCTCTCGACGTCGACGACGCGCGGTCTCGGCGCCTCCACTTCCCAGCGAAGACGTCATTTTCCACCCCGAAAGAGCTCTTTGAGCGCGCGGGAGGAAGCTTCATCGTCCGCGACCGACGCGCGAAATGACGGAGAAAACAACGACGACGAAGTTGAAGAACGAGAAGAAGACATCGACGCGCTCCATCGAGAAGCTTTGTCCGTTCTCCAGTGGCACTTGGTCTCTAAAACTGTCTCTAAATTTTGCGAGACTTCCCTAGGAAGGAGAAAGTGCTCAGAAAATTTCGGCGGTTTGGCGCTGAAAAGCACTCGGGAAGAATGCGAAGAGGAATTGCGAGTGACGAGCGGGATTTTGAGGCTTCTTCATCGCGCGAGCAACGATGGGAAGGAGGTGCGACGCAAAGGTCTCAACACGCGACGCAGAGATTACGGATATCTGGACGGCTGTTTCGAAGGATGTAAAGACGCTCGGATGTTTTTGGAAGGCGCAAAGAGAGGGCAGACGCTCAGCGCGGGGAGTTTCGTGGACGTGTATACGACTTTGATGGCAATGGAGAAGGTATGCGAGGAGATATTTGGTGCAATCGGTACGGATGAAGGAGATGACGACGATACCGACGTGAAGGCATTGCGGAAAGCGACGGAGAGTTTACGCGTGTGTCGCACAGATGAGAAAGTGCAAGCGATGAAGAAGGAAATAGAACGGTGCATAAACGTAGATATTGCGACTGGGGCGTTGCGAAACGATGCGTCGGAAGATTTAGCCCACATTAGAACGAATTTATCATCCACGGCGAAAACATTGAGAAAGACGTTGAACGATATCGCCAACGAGATGGCGCAGAAGAAGTTTGCCGAAAGGGCGCAGATCGTGACGAGATTAGGTCGCGAGTGTATTCCCATGAAGCTAGGATCGGCTGGCCAGTTGAAAGGTATCGTTCTAGCGACGTCTGATTCTGGCGCGACTGTCTTTAAAGAACCGGAAGAAGTTATCGCGTTGAATAACTTTCTCAGCGAATTGAAAGAGTTGGAGGAGATGGAGATTGAAGTCATTTTGAAGCGGTTGACAAACGAGTTGAAAGAAGTAGCCGATGTGATTCAAGAAGCGCTTGAAGTTGGAATGACTACGGCAGACTTGGCAAACGCGAAAGCGAGGCACTCGAGATGGATCAGTGGGTCGAGACCCGTGTTCATGGATTCATCATTGGCTTCTTCAGATAAGAAAGTATCAATAACCAACGCGCAACATCCTCTCTTGTTGGAAAAGTATCTGCCAAACCTACCAAACTTTTTAGACGACGACGATGAGGACGACGTGAACGATAAACAAAAAGCTTGGGATAAACTCGCGCCGGGGAGCTTTTACGACGAAACCGCCGAAGAAAGTGCCGAAGAAGGGAACGTTGGCAAACAAGGGAGCACTCGATTCGATTGCCAATCGAAAATTGTCCCAATCGACTTCCACATCGACTCCGAGGCCAGCGCAGTTGCCATCACCGGACCAAATACTGGCGGTAAAACGGCTTCGTTGAAAACTTTAGGCATTCTCATACTCATGTCAAGAGCAGGAATGTATCCGCCGTGTGGTGTCGTTGGATCTGAACCGCAGAAACAGCAAGAACAACCACAAATTTTACCATTCGTGAGAACGATAGCGTGCGATTTAGGTGACTCTCAAACGTTACAACTTGGCGATGGTGGTTTATCTACGTTTGGGGCGCACATTCGACGATTAAAACGTATTTTGGAATCTCCTACAGAAGAATCACTCGTTTTACTGGACGAACCGGGTTCTGGAACCGATCCTCGGGAAGGTGCGGCTTTAGCTGTCGCCGTTGCCTCCGCCGTTGCAAAGAAGTCGAAACTACTAGTGTTGACCTCCCATTTTGAAGAAGTAAAGCAGTTTGCACTCGCGGTCGATGAAAACGATAACCAATTTAGAGTAGCAGCCGTTCGGTTTGACGTGGAAAATAATCGGCCGACGTATGAATTGGTATGGGGCAAAACGGAAGATTCCAACGCGTTGTCCATCTCGCGCGGGTTGGGATTAGACGGCGATTTGTTGGAGGAAGCGACGCAGGCGCACGCGAAAATGTTTGAACTTGAAATGCGCAACACGAAAAAACGAGAACAAAACACGGATAAAAGTCTAGATGAAGAAGACGAAGACGCAAATCTCGCGGAGAGTCTTCGATTAGAACGCGAAGAACAGCGCTTACGGTTTGCGCAAGCCACGGAAAGTTTAGAACGCGCGCAACTGTTAAAAGCGAAAGTGTTTCGAGAGACAAACTTTTTGCGAGAGCGAGTAAACATCTCAAAGGAAAGATTCGAGTTACAATCCTCGCAATCTATCGAAGAGGCGAAGTCGAGATGTGAAGCGGCGACAACCCTCGCCGAGGTGGAAGAAATCGTTCAAGAAACCTTCCCGGATGGGTTTTACATGAATGCGCGGGGCGAAATTGCGCTCGAGGACGACGGCGGAAACGCTGCCGAGTACGTCCCGAAGCCGAAAGACAAAGTGCTCGTAAAAATGCTCGGTGGCGCAGAAGCCGAAGTCGTGAGCGTAGATTTAGCAGCGAGCGAGTGTACTGTACGCATTGGGTCGCTGGTGACGAGATCCCCGTTGAACGGTATTTCGAAAGCGACAGAGAAGCAAGTATTCGGACGAAGCAAATAGAAACATAGAGCTATATATAGTTTCATCTACTGTTACACAAAAAAGCAGCTATAGAATTCATACTAGTAACTAATAATCTAATCGTCCGACAACGAGTTTGTTGGATCTTTTAATTTCTTGCGAATTTCTCGCATGCCGAATAAGTTCTTGACGATGTTCTCGGCTTCGTTTTCGGCTTCCAGCTCCAACTGTTCCTCGCTCGCGTCTTGGAGCATTTTTAACCTTTGCTCCCGTCGTTTTCGTCTCTCTAACTCTTTCATCTCTTTACTGCGCTTACCGACGCGTTTCAAAATATTCTTCACCGCAGATTTCTCATCGTCTGGATGTTCATCTTCCTCGCCGTTCGAATCGTCGTCGCCGAACGAAATTTCGTTATCGCTCTCGTCGTCGAAGATCCAATCCTCGTCGTCGTTCAAATCGTCCACTTCGACGGCGTTTCCAGCGCTAGAGATGGTTCCAGCCATGACATCTTCGAAATCTTGCGCGTCACCCACGTCTTTCATACCCGTTTCCGCGTTCATTTCACGTTTCTCGAAGGTGGCCATTTTCAAATCGTTCTCAGTTAACACGTCCGAATCTTTGCGTTTGCGTTTCAGAAGGGGTTTCCCGCCCGCCGCATTCAATTGCTTCTCTCTATCCTTGGCGGCTTGAATGCTCGCTCTTTTGAAAACATCTCTCGTTTCTTCTTCTTCGCGCAGCTTCTTTCTTGCCAAACGGTCGCGACGTTTGATTTTCTTTGAAAGTTCGACGTCTTGTCTCGTCGCGTTGGCGATTTGTCGAAGCAATTTTTCCACCGGATCCAAGAAGTCCCAGTCGTCGTCGCATTCCGGATCTTCTGGATCGTCGCAAACTCTCGAAGCGTTGAAAAGATGGACTTTTTTCTTCTTTTTCCTCCTCCCTCTCGAAGTGCCTTCTTCCATCATTTCTTGAACTTCCTCTTCGTGCGCCTTGAGAACGTTGTGCAAATCTGCCAAATCTTGCGTGTGATTTTGGTTCCTCTTTTCGATGTTGACGATGACTTCGCCTCTTCGATAATCTCGAAATTCTAATCGTTTTACTCGATCGAGAAGTTGTTGCACTTTCGGCATCTCTTCTCCTATGTCTTTATTAAGTTTCGCTTGCGCCTCGAGAACATCGATCGATCGACGCCAGTACTCCTCGTTTTGAAACTCTCGGCGTTTTTCCAAGTGCGCTTTCGAGCACTTCCCTGGAGTTTCACGTTCGCATCTCGCGCGTTCTTCGTCTTCGTGGCTAAAGAGCACTAAAGAGCTTCGAACCCATCGTCCACCGTGTAACTGCGCGTCTCTACGTCCCTGAACATCCCTCGTTTTTAAACCCGCGCACTCGTCGAACGACCAGGATCCCATCAACCCTCGTTCAAAGCCGTGTAATTTTCCATGCATGCTGTTTTCGATGTCAATTTGCGATCGATCGACGCCCCAAATTCGAACTTCGTCGATTTCACCGTTAAAAATAGACGCCGCGTTACCGTGATCGAGAATGGCACCGATAACGATTGGATTTTGTGCGTCCCAACCTTGGCCCTTCTCTTCCTGTGCACCTCGTAACGTTCCGTTGATGAACATTTTTGAGTAACCTCCGCCGTACGTCACCGCGACGTGCGACCAATCGTCCGCCGGTAAACGCACCGTCGATCGCAAACCAAACGGCGCAACTTCGCGGTGAAAAAAGACAGCACCATTTTGCTCCACGTGCACGAAAAACTGTCCTACCACGCCTCTGTTGTACTTGGCGATGACTGTCCCACCGAAATCTTTCGATTTGCGTGGTTTCACCCACGCTTCGATGGTCATGTGTTTCGTTCCGGAAAAGTGTAGGGATTGCGACCGGTCGATCACCACGTGCGTGTGATCTCCAGCATGTAAGGAAATCGCGCAACCAGGAATCCTCGAAGCGTGCTTTTCGTTTCTTTGTAGCAATAAATGCCTCGTCTCGTTGGTCAACTGAAACGCTCGACTCATCGCCGAGCTTCCGCCACCATTCACTACGTTTGCCATCCCGTACGATTTCCCGTTCGCATCGCCCGCTTCCTCTAATACCATCTCCAAAAACTGCTCTTTGTTCACAAAAGCCTCGTCGTTTGCCACGCTCCCTCTGAGCTTCAAAAACTGAAACGCTCTCGTTGCGGCTAACTTCAGCCCCTCGTTCCCGTACATGGAAATAAACCTCTTGTACTCCTTCTTCGTGATTTTATCCGAGCGTCCGCTCTTCTTCGCGTCCACGTTGGATTTCTTCTTCTTGCTTTTCTTCGACGAGCCATACATCATCTCGCGACGATTCTCTTCCTCTACGATCCTCGCGCTTTCGTTTAAACCGTAAGGCATCGCCAGTTTCGGCAGTAACCTCAAATCTTCCGAAAATTCAAACATCGACTCCAGCGCGAATCTTCGCCAATTCACTCGCTGTTTCTTTTTCCCGAATCGCTCTTGCCAAAATTCTATTTTCGTTTCCACCTCGTCCTCTCCTTTCACCAGCGAGTGGCCGAACACGTTCGAATCTTTTTTCTCGTCGTCGTCCGCGGAAGACGACGGCCCTGATTTTCTCGACGATCGCGACGACGAAGAAGAACCGCTGCTTCTCCTCCTCTCGCTGGTGCCGGAGTCGCCGAAATCGTACAAGAGCACGAAACTCGTACAGATGAACGCGCAAAAAGCAAAGAAGAGAAGGAGTTTTTGCCGAGAAGACGCGTCGCTGTCCCTTCGACGACGAGGCGCGTCGAACGCCGGATCGTCCGTTCCCATTCTTTTTTTTGTTTTGCGAGTGCGCGTGCACCTTCTTATGATTCAACTCTCTCTCTCTGGACGTTTGTGACGAGAGCGCAGGATTAATGGAGATTTTATCTCTTCTTTAGAGAAGAGTCGCGACGAGAGCGCGCGCGAGAGACAAAAGGAATTCGAAATCGATTGATTACTCTGCTCGTTTTCAGAAAACTATGTTTGCGTGCATTTGTGTTTGATAGTATTAAAACATTGGCGCGTGCGTCATTTCCGGGGTTCTTTTGCCGCCTTGCTCGATCGGAACCTCTTTCTCTCTGTACTCGTCGATTCTTTTCCTCGACGCGTCCAAGACGCGTTTGTTCCAAGACTCGTCGAATCCGGGGAATAAGTGCGACGCGGTGGTACCGTTGGGACGCATGGCTTGGTCTAACTTCATCAAAACCCACGCGTCTAACGCAGCGTATCTCCTCGCGTCGTCCGAGAGTGGTCTCCGCGCCCACAAGTCGCCGTCTTCGATGGACGTGTACATGTTCTTGACGCGTTTTTTCAAATCTTCGCAAACGAGGACTTCAGCGTTGGTCAATCGCCGGCTGACGGTTTTCGATAACGAAGGAAGGTGTTCGACCATATTTCCCGACGCGCGTCGAATGGCAATATCTAGTAATTGTAAATCTAATACGTTTTTTATCAACACGTCGTGTTGATGAAACAAAGCGTCGCTGTCCATTCTCACGTCATACGCGAGTTTCAAAATCTCCTCGGATTGAATCACGTCTTTCAAACCGCCGTCGATGAATACTTCCTTCCCACCGGCGGTCATCACGTCGATCAAAAAGATCTTCTTCGGTACGGCTATTTGTAATAACGTAATTTTCCCGGTTCTCGATAATCGCACGCCTTCGCAATCGTACGCGATAACTTTCGACTGTTTCAATTCAATCACGCACTGCTTAAACGCTTCCGAAGTGTGCGAGTCGATAAAAACGACTTGTTCGTCCAACTCTTCGAATATTTCTCGACACTCTCTATCGCTCAACGCCGCTTTATTCCCGTTCTGCTCTCCTCCTCCACCGCCGTTACCACCGCTGCCTTTCTTTTTCTTTTTCTTCTTCTTCTTACCCGCGTTGTTGCCCGAGGCGCCGGCGGCGGTATTCGAGCGTAACGGGTTGGCGTCGTCCGAACCCAAACTCGCCAACGCCGCGAATCGCCCGGTACTCAAAGCGTTCGTATTTGCGACAATATCGCCTCGTCGTTTCATCAACTCGTTGTTGCTATTCATGGCATCTCCAGAAGAAGACAACATCATCGCGCCGCCGCTACTATTGTTTTTCGTGCTCGTCGTCTTGAACACACTCAGCGTCTCCGGATTGCTCCTCGAACACGCTTTACACAAGAGAAGACCGCCGCCGCCGCTCGTCGTCGTCGCGCTGGTTTTTTTAAACTCGACCGAGCAACTTTGACAGAGTAACTTTGCTTTCTTCCCCATGACGACGCGCGCTTCCCTCTTTGAGCTTTGTCTCTCCGCGCTCCGATGAAGAAGAAGAAGAGGAGGAGAAGGTCGTCTTCGCCCCGGCGGCGAATGCGTCGCCGTCGGTAAAAGCGCAATCTTGTCCCTCTCTCGTCCGCTTACTTTACGAGTCTCACTCGCGCTCGAGAGAGAGAGAGAGAGAGAGCAAACGCACGAGGAGAAGAAAGAACGAATTCGAAGCGGGAGCAGAAACGAACTCGAGATCGCAAAGCGTGCAAAAAGAAGCCTTTGGGCGTGGTGACTACTCTGCGGACACTTTTCCCCAAAGTTTCGCTTTTTTAACGAACATCTTTTTCCCCAAAAACCCACTCACGGAAAGAGAGTTAACTGTACACGCGCGGCGCGGGAGCTAGTAGCTTTGGGAGCGCGCTGCTGTCGCACGCGACGCATTTATTTCACCACGAAACAATGGTTGGTTTCCCACCAGGAACAGAAAGAGAGAGAGGATACGGACGTTGTCGTCGTCGTCGTCGCGACGGCGATTTCTCCTACCACGACGACAGAGCAGCAACCAACACTAATAACGACAACAACAACTACAACTTTTCGCCGCCGCGAAACGAACGCGACGAGAGGAGGAACGTTGGCAAAAGCGACCACCGACAAAGATTATTCGGGAGAGATGAAGAACGAGGAGGAGGTCCACGTCGTGATGAAAATAATCGTCATCGTTTGCACGCCGCGCGAGGGCACCCGTATTCTCGTGGGACGAAAAGCGGTTACGACAACGAGAGCAACACCACCACCAAAAGGAGGAGAGCGGAGACGCCAGGACGAGGACAGTTTTACGCCCCGCAGCACGACGATCGAAAATTAATACGAGACGACGAGGAGAATAGAACGAATAGAACGAATAGCAGCAGCGATTGGAGGTGGAAGACGTCGTCGTCAGATAAAAAGAAGACGAACGTGAAAGAGGTGGACGAGAAGACGCTAGAGGAGGATTTGGAGGCGTATTTCGAGAGAGGGAGGGCGATGAAGAGAGAAAAGGAAGAGGAAGAAGCGAAGGAGGGAGAGGAGGAGGAGGATTAAAGCGCGCAGTTTAGTATCATAAACATTCTTGTTGTACTATTATTATTGTTACACATATGCGGCATTCAAATTACGTTTTCTAAAATCAAAGCGTTTACTATAACTAAATTAACCCGTGAAGCACCTCGTGGATCGGGCGTCGCAGTTCTCGTACAGCTTTCGCAAATCCGAGTACCCTTGGTCTTCGTGACACTCGCACAAACCGTTCTTAGCGTTGAGCCTCGGGTACGTCACCGTCGCGTCTTCGCCTGGGTCGCACCACACCGTGCCTCCCCTCTCCTCGGTCCACGCCGCGCGACACAAAGGAGTTGCGTTGCTTTCTTCCTCCTCCTCTTCGCGCTTGGCCTCTTCCTTCGCCTCTTCTACTCTCTCCCAAAACCGAATCGCTCGCGCGGTCTTTTCCCCGCGTTCGTCGTAAAACCAACCGTCCCCTAACACGCCTCGCTTCCGGTACGCGCCTTTCGACCCCCCTCGCCGGTAAAATCGAACCCACTTCTCAATCTCCAACACTTCGCCGTTCGTTAGCGTCTCCACGTCGACGTTGCTCTCTTCTCTCTTGCCGGTTAAAAAACCTTTCGTCTGATCGGTTCCGACGAAAAAATTATACTCTTTCCCTTCGCCGTAAAACAAATTGCCGTTGCCGCCGGAAACGTCGAAGACTTCGCCCGCCACGGACAAGTAGTTTCGCTCCGACGACGCGCGCAACCGCTCTCTCGTAAACACCAGGAGACTGCTTCTTTGTCTTCTTCTTCTCGTTTCAAATTCTTTCAACGAGAAGAACGCCAAGAGGAGAACGCCGACGACGAAAACAACGCGCGCGAAAAAGTACACCGATCGACTCGAAAACAACGCGCTCTCCTCGTGTGCCCTTCGCCGTTCGGACGGAGAACGAGTGGGACTCGTCGTCGCTTGTTGTCGTTGTCGGTGGTGATGCTTCTTTTGCCGGCGAACGCGTTCGATTTGTTTCCGAATCGTCGCCTCTTTCCTCTTCTCGACGAGCTTCTCTCGTCGTTCGCATTCGTCTTCGTCTCTCGAAGTGGACGACGACAAACGCCGCCGACGCATCATCCGTCGGTGCTCCGTCGTTTTGGCCGACGACGACATCACGACGCGTTCGAATAAAAAAAGGGGTTGTGTGTCCTCTTTTTTTTTGTGGTTGTTGAGAGCTTTCTTTCTCTCTCTCTCTCTCTCGCGCGTGCGCGCAAATAATGTCGACATCGGCTACTTTCTCTCTTCTGTTCACTCTTCTCTGTCTAAACAGAAAGCACTCTGGATTCAAAATACGCGTTCAACGCGATGACGGCGGCGTGCGTCACGCTCAGAGATTCTATGAGCCGCCCCATCTTGTATTCGCAAACGGAGTCGCACGTCGCGACTTGCGACTCCGAAAGACCGTCCGCTTCGCTGCCAAAAACCAAAGCGACCGAACGCGGGTGGGTTCGGAGAAGCGCTTTGGTTCCGAAGAAGTGTTTTTGAACCTTGGCGACTGTTTTTGTTGACGATGTCTTCTCCTCCTCGACGTCTTCGTCGCTCGACATCCATCGAGAGAACGCTACGCTTTGCAAAACAGAGCCGCAGCCGACGACTTCTTCTTCCTCGAAAAGTTCTCCTTTCAGCGCTTCCAAGCACTCCTCCAAACTTTCAAACACCCTCGCGTTCCTCACTATGTGTTGCGCGCCTTTGCTGGCATTGAGACTCGCTCTAGAAATCACATCGACTCTCGGTTGCACGATCGATAAACTCTCGCACTCGAACGAGAGCATGGACCGAGCGATGGCGCCAACATTAGAAGCAATCTTCGGTTCGCACAAAATCACGCGCACGTCTCTCAAAACCGCATCTTTCCCTAAAACTCTTTGCGTCTGTAACGCTCTCCGGTCGATTCTCCCGAATTGCTTCCGCGCTTCGTTCGCGTACGACACTCGCTCCGCGTCTCTCTTCGTTTCTCTAAACTCTCGCTTTTCGCATCTGTGCGCGTACTCGTTCTTCTTCTTCTTCTTCTTCTTCTTCTTCTCATTAGTATTCTTAAAAGACGAAGCAGCAAAATTCCTATGAGAGCGATAAAAACACGGCAAACGCTTCAAAGACGACGAGGTGGTCAGCGATCGCGAAAGTTCCATCATCTGCGTTCGTATCTCTTTCGCGAGCGCGAGACGGTCGTTTGTTGTGCGTATCATGGGCAGATAAAAAGTGGATAAAAGTTCGTTAAGCGTTTATATTTAGGGTTTTTCCAAAAATCAACTTTTTCCCCCTTTTTTTTGAAAAATTTACACAACACACTCGGGAGAAAACGCGCGCGCGCTCGCTGCTCTCTTTCAACACACGCACACGCGCTCTTGGTCGTCAGTTCCGCGCAGCAGCAGCAGCAGCAGCAGCAACTGTTTTTGTTACATCGCACGAGAGCCACGTTTCGTGCAAGTTTTGATCTCTCTGCGTGTGTTTCTTTTGCATCGAATTTTCAAAATTTCTTTTTTCCAGAGAGAGGGGAAAAGAGCACCAAACGGGCATAAAAGTTCCTAATCGCACTCTCGCGCGTCGTACGTCTTTCATCGCGAACGGACGAGACACAAAAGCGGATCCGGGGACAACAAACGCGAGTAGTGAAAAAAGAAACATGTTGAAGCTGAAATCGCGCGCGGTTTTAGAAACGCCGACGACCGGGTTATCTCGTCAACTTTCGAAAACGGGCATAAACGAGAGCAGTAAAGAAGACCAAGGACAACAGCTTTTGAAGGCGAATAACGATAACAACAACAACAACAACAACGAAGTCTCTCAGCAACAAGGAGGAGGATTAGGACCATCGCAAAAACCATCGATTCACAGATACCAGCCTCGATTTGCACCGTCGCAGCAGCCACCGCCGTTGCCGTATTCGCAAGATGGTTTCGACGTGGCGGATTATTGCACGCCGGCGGACCAACAGTTTGAGTTGGTCGGGAACATCGCGTACGCGAACACCAAGAATAACGCGGGAGGAGGAGGCAGCGAATCTCAGCAAGGTCTGCAGCCGTTCGATAGTTGCGATGGGAAGGAAAATGGTGTGAATGGTAAGGGGTATTTTAGCTCGATTGTGCAAAACACGACAAACGGGAAACAGTTTGGCATGAGGTCGCCGGTGCCTTTGAGCCCGATGCGACACAAGAGAGCAAGGTTGGGATGCCTCGTTGATTCACCGAACGTGAGTCAGCAGATGTTGAGCGGCGGTAATTATGATTCGAGTCGTGGCGCCATGGACGTCATCAATGGAGGTGGAGGAAGTTCTGGTCCTCCTGGCTTGCGATTCCAGCAGTTATCCTCGCAGCAGATGCAGTTGACGCCGAGAGAGTCTTCGCAGCCGTTTACGATTAGCAGAGCCGGAAGTCTTCCACAAACGTGTTTGCAGTACTCGCAAGGCTGCGGCGGCGGCGGTGGCGGAAATAGAAATAGCGCGAACGCACACAACAGCATGTTCGAAGTCCCACCAATTCCCAACAGACAACAACAGCAAGTTGGTGGCTCGAACGCGACGAAGAAGGAAAAGTTGCTCCAATCGCCGCCGATATCGCGAAACGCGTTTTTACGAGACGAAGAACAAGCGAAAGAGTTACCAGGGCACAGCAGGCGAATGGCACATATCGGTAACAATAGCAATAGAGAGACGGGTAAAGAAAACGCGCAAATGCTTCGCTTTCGTTCGGAGTTTGCAGATTTAGGATTGATCGCCAAGGGCGGCTTCGGGAAGGTTTCCAGAGTCGTCCATCGATTGGACGGGAAAATGTACGCGATCAAACGCACGGAAAAGAAGTTATACGGTGAATCCGAGAAGAATGACGCGCTGAGAGAAGTTCACGCGATGGCGGCGTTATCTTCATTGAATTCACCAAACATTGTTCGATATTATACCTCGTGGATGGAGTACGACCATTTGTACATTCAGATGGAGCTTTGCGAGCGCGGCGCCGTAAAGTTTGGACCGAACGCTAAATTCACGAAGAACGAGGGCGAAGTTTTGTTAGTCGTTCGCGATGTAGCTAGCGCGTTATCTGCCGCGCACGACTCGGAGGAACGCATCGCGCACATGGATGTGAAACCGGATAATATTTTTGAATCGGAGAAGAAGATATACAAGCTAGGGGATTGGGGACGCGCGACGTCGACTTGCAGCGAGAAGCGGAGAAAGCTCATCGGTGGTGCTTCAGAAATAGATGGCGATCAGCGGTACTTAGCCAACGAAGTGTTAAACGACGACTTTTCAAACCTAGCAAAGTCAGACGTTTGGAGTCTAGGTGCGACGGCGTTGGAGTTGATGTTAGGGGAAGCGTTACCGATGAACGGCGACAAGTATCGAGCGTTGAGAGATGGACGGTCAGTGAATGAGAACTTCGAAGATTTCGGTTTGAACGAGTTTTCTTGCAGCGACGAGATGAAGGCTTTGTTGAAGTCGATGTTGGCGAAAGATCCAGAGTCGAGGCCGACGGCGAAGGAAATCATGGTGGAGTGTGAAAAGTTGCTTTGCCTGACGAGCCCGTTGGAGTCGTCGATGCTTTAAAATGGAACTTTGAAAAGTGTAGTTTGCTGTTTGAGTTGTAAAAAAGAGACTTGTATACTATTATCATACACGTGATAATCAGCGCGACACAAAGATGCGGATATAACTGATACATAATATATGTACAAACACTTACAGTGCTACTAAATCGTAATGCGCGTCTTGTAATCGCGACTACCGAATGCAAACGAATTGCCACACGCGATGCGCACGCGCTCTGGTGTACACGGTAAATCTAAACTGAACACTTTTTCTTTTTCATTCTCACATTCGTCTTCTTGTCTCGCGTAATAGATCGCGTCTTTCACCGCGAAATATACCGAGTTTCCAAGTAAAAATGGTGGTTCGCCGACGGCTTTGGAACTTTGCACCGCTCTCGGATTCTTCGAATCGTGCAGTAAAGTAACGTTGAATTCCTCCGGAACGTCGTTCGCAGTTGGAATTTTGTACGTCCCGGGTCCTCTCGTAAAATTCACGCCATCTTTAATCCACCTGTGACCGTTTTTCGAATCACCGTATTTCAACTCTTCCAATAAAATCCAGCCTAAACCTTGCGCAAACCCGCCTTCGACTTGACCGATATCCAACGCCGGGTTGATTGAGTCGCCGACATCCATGACAAGATCAGTGCGTAAAACGTTCACGTCGCCAGTTAAGCAATCAACTTCGACTTCTGAGCAAGCAGCTCCGTACGTGTAGTAATTGAACGGTTCACCTTTGCCTACGGACCAGTCCCAGTTTAGATTTTTCGTGACGTGCCAACCGTGAGCGGAAAGATCGATGCGTTGGAAATAAGCCGAGTTGACGACTTCTTTAAACGTTGCGTCTTTACCCATCTTCTCTCGAACTGGCTTCAGGCGTTCCATAATTTGTAAACACGCGTCTTGTGTCGCGTCGCCGTACATATCCGAACTCGCCGAGGCAGCTGTCGGGGACGCGTTCGGTACTTTTTCCGTGCTCGTCTCGAGGACGTGGACGTCTTCGAAACGAACGCCCAAGTTTTTCGCGGCGATTTGAGCCACTTTTGTAAACAATCCTTGACCCATTTCGACACCACCAATGGACACACCCACGGTGCCATCTAAATAGACATTCACGAGCGCACCAGCTTGATTCAAAAATAAAGCTGTAAATGCGATGCCAAACTTGGCCGGCGTCGCGGCGAAGCCTCTTTTTTTGTATTTACTCGTCTGATTAAACGCTTCCACCGCTTTCCTTCGATCCGCAAAAGACGCTTCGCACTTACGCTTCAACTCTTCCCAGCAACTCCGAACCTGGCAATCAATGAGCTTCTGTCCGAAATGCGTGATATCGCCTTCGTGATACAAATGATTTTCTCTAAATATATCAGGAGCGATATTTAAATGACGCGCGACGTCGTCCAAGACGGATTCACCAATCATGATACCTTGCGGACCCCCAAATCCTCGAAACGCAGTGTTTGAAGGTAAATTTGTTTTGCAACAGTACCCTTCAGCACGCAAATTTGGAATGTTATACGCGGAATCTACGTGGAAGAGTGCCCTGTCGAGCACGGATGAACTCAAATCGAGCGAATTACCGGCGTTGTTATAAATCTTCACATCAAGCGCGAGTATCTTCTGACTTTTCACATCAAAAGCCACCTTCCAGTCGCCTCGAAAACTGTGTCGATGGCCAGTAATTTGCATATCCACGTCGCGGTCTAAAACTAAGGACACGGGTTTGCGCAAGCAGTACGCCGGTACAGCAATGGCGACGTTCATGAATCCCGATCGCGACTCTTTCCCTCCGAAACCGCCACCTAGACGTTTCGCTTTACACGTGACTTTATTTCGAGAGAAACCTAAGCAATCCGCGATGTACGCTTGATGCTTCATCGGGCACTGCGTCGATGAAATCGTGATCACTTCGTCGTTGTCGGTAACTTCCACCACGCACGCGTTCGGTTCGAGGTAAAAGTGTTCTTGACCGCCGACTCGCGTGGATCCAGAGATTATTTGAATGCCATCAGAGCTCTTTTCGTTCTCGTTTGTAAAAAAGTCGTCGACATTTCCAGATTGCAAAACGTGCCCGAGAAATCCTTTCATGCCAATCATTTCGTCGGTGTAATAGGATTTCTTCGCGATAGCGTCCTCGATGGACAAAATCGGTTCGAGTACCTCGTATTCGATTTTCACCGCGTCCGCGGCTTTCAGCGCTATCGCTCTCGTTTCCGCGACGACGACACCGATGACTTGACCAACGCACGTAACGTATTCCGTAGCGAAAATTTCCTCGTCGTGTGCAATCGGACCGATGCTATTGGTCCCATTTTTAGGAATATCTTTAGCGGAAAAGTACCCGAGTACACCTGGAATACTTTCCACGGCGCTGGAGCTATCAACGGAGAGAATCTTTCCGTGCGCAATCGTAGATAAAACCAAAGCGGCGTGAACGCAACCCTCAGGTTTTGCGGCGTCGTCGCAGTATATAGCTTCACCAGTTGCCTGTATGTGCGCGGATTTGTGCGCCAAAGGCTGTCCGACGATTTCGCCGTTTGGTTTTTTCGTAAAATATTGTGCGCCGGACACCACCGATTGTCGCTCGTTTCGTCCGAGCGAGGAAAGTTCATTTTGTTGAAGATCGTATAACAACGAGGAAGTGCTCACGACAGTCCTCAAATCGCTCACGCAATGTAGGAAAAATTTAAACGCGAAGGATTTCGCGAGCGTTGTTCGATATTGCGACATTCCTCCGGGTGCGCTTTCGTCCACAAAACATTCTTTCTCGACTGCGTTCATGAGAAAATCCAGCGTTTCTTTCGTCATGTGTTTCCCGACCATGCCGCCCGCCGTCTGAGAACAGAAAATCGTTTTGAAACTCAGGCCTCCGAAACCGAGAGAAAAATCCAAACATTCACCGGTACTCGTGTCGAAAAGTGCACGAGCTCCGCACGTGACGATAGCGATATCGTCTTCGCGCCTGTGCGATTGTTTGTATTCGTGAAAATACTCTTTGGTTGTCGTCGCGGCAATTCCAGTGGTGTAGTCGGCCTCGTCAAACGCCTTCAATTCGACTTGTTTCAAGATTTCATCAGGCCTCAAATCGACTTTTCTATACGCCAAGAAAAAATCTCTCGCTTTGACGTATCGGTCTCCGCCTTTTTTGGACGTGACGACAAACATGGCGTCTAACGCCAACCATATTGGGTTCAAATCCGAAATCGGCGAGCCGGTGACGATGTTCCCGCCAAGCGTAGAGACGTTTCGAATTTGCCTCCCGGCGAACCATTTCAACTGTTTGGCAATAGCTCTGAACCTTTCCACTCGAGAAGCATCTTCGCTGCTACACGCGTGCTCTAAATCAGAGAGCGAAATAGCCGCTCCAAACACAGCTTCGCCATTATCGAAATTCAAGCTAATTCTGTCGAGTTCTTGAATCGTTTTCCCGGCAACGTGAATGCGTCTCGGATAAAGCGCTTTTTTGAACTTGATTTCAACGCCAATTTCCGTATTTCCGCAGACAATCTTTGATTCATTTCCGGGATACGCGTCTCTCAAATCCAGAAGCTCTTTTAAACTCGTCGGTCGATGCCATTTCACGCCGTCGTTGTGCACTGGATCCGTTATCGCGTCTCCGCCTTGAAACGCGAGCGAAAGAACCTGTCCGCCGGCTTCTTCTTTCGCGCGTCGCTTTAATTCAACAGGAAACAATGGTTCTTTAATTGCATTCTCTGCGCCGTTGTCTGCGCTAATGTTTTCACCACTGTTCTCCTGTTCAGACTTCACGTCAACACCACATCCGTTCGTGCACGGTTGTCCCGTGCTCGCGCAGATAGGTACCGTCCCATCTGAAACCTTTGCGGCTTTCTTGAACGCGTTTGAAATGTCCCCGTCGATGGTCTCTTGCGAATACACTTTATTCTCCACGAACGCGTCCACGAACCCTTTCAAAATTGGCCTGTACCCGGTACATCTGCACAAATTCCCAGATAGTGCCTCCTCGATGTCGTGCGCGGATAATTTCCTCTCTTCCTTATTCTCCTTCTCGCCGCCACTACTACCGCTATTACTACTCTTACTACTCCGCGCGTTTAACAACAACGCGTACATCGACATGACAAAACCAGGCGTACAAAAACCACACTGCGAACCGTGCGCGGACGCGATCGCCATCTGCACGGGATGCATGCCATCTCTCAAATTCCCGAGACCTTCCACGGTAATCACGTGGAATCCCTCGAACGCGTACACCGGCGCTAAACACGCGTTCACCGCTTTGTGCGAGTACGTAAACTCGTCCGCAATTTTATCGTAACGAACCGAGGACGCGACGACGGTGCACGCGCCGCACCCGCCTTCGCCGCACCCGAGTTTCGTTCCCGTCAGTCGTAATCCTGTTTTTTATACGTGCACGCGTGCGAGAAGAAAAAGAGAAGAGAAAAGACGCGGTGAGTGGAGGAAACGTTTCACTCTCAGAAAGCGCGTCGTTTCAACGAACAAACGAAACAAAAATTGAAACGTGAAACAAACCTCGCAAAAACTCCAACAACGTCGTCTCCCCGATGCCATCTCTCAGCGCGTGTCGTTTTCCGTTCACGTACACGCACGGGGTGGAAGAGAATTTCTTCTCTTTCGTTTCGTCGTTGTCGTCGTCGTCTTCGACGTCGTTTCCGCCGCGATTCATAATTTTTCTCACTAGTGACGTTCGTGAAAGGTCGTTACTCCAACTCAAGTTATACGTTTAGGGTCTCGTACTTTTTTTTTTTGTTCTCCGAACTACCAAAACGGACCTACCACAGTCTCTATTTTTGTACTCAGTTACGCACTCTGAGAGTACGCACCCTAGTGCATAAATTTAACTCGAAAAAAAGTACAAACCGTCTCTCACGTGTCACTCTCCTGAAGCGCTTTTGCTCTCTCGTTTTGGATATATCTCGAGAGCTGAAACGCATCGTCACATCAGATAAATTTGAACGCGCGCTCGTCCGTCGTAAAACACACGAACACCGCGCAAACAATCAAAACGCTTCTTCTCACGATGGCGATGAGACAAGCCTCTAAGCGCCTCTTCGCGGCGCACTCGTCTCTGGCGAGAGTTTCGGAGACGAGACCTTCTTCCTTTGCGGGTGTCGGTTTGGTGATTGGAACGACTAATCAATCCAACGTCGTTTCCAAGAGACACTACGCGGACGACAGCAACTTGAAAAAGACCGCGCTGTACGATTTCCACGTGAAACACGGGGGAAAGATGGTTGAGTTCGCTGGTTTTTCGATGCCGATTCAATACAAGGATTCCATCATGGAAGCGACGCAACATTGCCGAACGAAAGCGAGTTTGTTTGACGTGTCCCACATGCTCGGGTCGTCTTTTAAAGGGAAGGACGCGGTGAAGTTTGTGGAATCCATCACCGTCGCGGACGTGAAAGGTTTAGCCGACGGCACCGGAACCTTGTCTGTGGTCACCAACGATGAAGGTGGGATCATCGACGATACCGTCGTCACGAAGGTGAACGACGAGTGGATTTACGTCGTCTTGAACGCCGGTTGCGCGGACAAAGATAAAGCGCACATCAACAAACACTTGGCTAAGTTCGATGGCGATTGCAAATTCATCGAGCACTCGGACAGAAGTTTGTTCGCGTTGCAAGGACCGAAGGCAATGGAGACGTTGCAAAAGTTGACCGACGCGGATTTGAGCAAGTTATACTTTGGCATGTTCAAAGAGATGACGGTGTCCGGACAACCGTGCTGGGTGACGAGAACCGGTTACACCGGCGAGGACGGTTTTGAAATCTCCGTCCCGGTCCCGGGGACGTTGAAGTTAGTCGAGGACTTGGTCGCAGACGAGAACGTCCGTTTGTGCGGTTTGGGCGCCAGAGATTCCTTGCGTTTGGAAGCTGGTTTGTGCTTGTACGGCAACGATTTGAGCGAAGAGACGACGCCGCCGGAAGCCGGTTTGACGTGGACCATCGGTAAAGCGAGAAGAGACACGTTCTCCTTCCCGGGTGGCGAAAGGATTCGCAAACAAATCGAAGAGGGTGTCCCGCAAAGAAGAGTTGGCTTTGAGTTCTTGGAGAAAGGCGCGCCGGCGAGACAACACTCCAAAATCTTAGACATGGACGGCAACGAAGTGGGCGAGATTTCCAGCGGCGGCTTTTCCCCGGTGTTGGGTAAGAACATTGCCATGGGCTACGTCCCCAAAGCGTTGGCCAAGGCGGGCACTGAAGTGCAAGTCGAAACCAGAGGTAAAAAGACGAAAGCCGTCGTGAAGAAGATGCCGTTTGTCAACACGACGTATTACAAACCGTAATGCTATTTTTTTTTAGACAAGAAAGAAGTGGAGAAGGTGAAAGAAGAGAGTCAGATTCGCGCGGGCAAAAAGATATAAGAATTTAGAGAGAGAGAGAGAGAAGGAAGGCACGAGCTACATCTTTGTTTTCGAATTTAAATCCACCCACTACATGTTGCTGTTGTATGTATTTCGTTCGCTATCGATATAATATTCACATCCTATTATTTCCGTCGGCGCGGCCACTTCTTGCGAATGTGAGCAAGGTTTCAAAAAGTGCTCACAAAAAATTTGAAAAAAGAGAGTGAAACACACGCGCGCGCTTTCGCCAAATAATTTCTCTTGATAAAGAAGAACGCCGCACGCAAAACGCGCGAGGACTTTAATAACAAGAAGAAGAAGAGGAAGAATGATGGCGAACGAAACGGTCGCGACGCTCTCCGAGCGGTTCATCCATTTGTCTTTGCTGGATGAACCTTTGCCGGAAGAGACGTCTCTTTCGGAAGATCAAGCGTTTGCGTTGGAAAAGATTTTAAGTGGTGAAAACTGCTACGTGTATGGACCCGGGGGGACGGGAAAGTCGGTGCTTTTGAAAACCGCGGTGAAAAAGTTACGGGAGGAGATGGATAAAACGGTCGCGGTGACCGCGACGACGGGCATTGCCAGTGAAGCGATCGATGGCGTGACCATACATTCGATAGCAGGGTGTGGAGTCGTAAAAAACATACACTTTCTTGGGAGAGGCTTAAAAGATGTGCAGAGAGAAGCGATTATGAAATACGACGTCTTATTCATCGACGAGATTTCGATGCTGAGTGGAGAGATGTTCGATCGATTGAGCGAACATTTCGGGATCGTTCGAGAGAACCCGACGCAGCCGTTTGGTGGGATGCAAGTGGTGGTATTCGGCGACTTTCTTCAACTCCAGCCGATCGAACAGTTGAAGAGTCGAAACTTAAATCTGAAGGCGGTATGTCCAGCACTGATGCTTGACCGAGGGTTATGTTTTCAATCGTTCACTTGGGACATGTTAAACTTTACGTTTTGCGAGCTCAAGACTGTGTTTCGACAGGAAGATGAGACGTTTGCAAATTTGTTGTCGCGCGTGCGAAGAGGAGAGCAAGATGCTGGGAGAGAGATTATAAAGTACGTGGCGTCGCAAGGAACTGGAACCGATGATGATGATCAACATTTTGAGATGAAACTCACATGCACGAATAAGGAAGCAAACGAGTTCAACAAAAAGAAATTGGCGGAATTTCAGACCGAGGAGTTTATTTATGAAGCAGTTGATAGCGTACTGCCATGTGTTGATGAAACCCACAATCGATACGAATCATATTGTGAAAGTTTGAAAGACAACTGGCGATTTTTGAAAGGACAGATGCGAGCAGAGGAGAAAGTCACGCTTAAAGTCGGATGCGAAGTGATGATGTTGATCAACACGTCTGTGCTAGAAACTAACGGTAGCGAAAGTGAGGAACGACGGCTAGCAAATGGCTCCCGAGGTACGATTATAAAATTCGATCTTCCCGACGAGGTGGCGATGAATTCGCACATCGAGAAGCTCGAAAAACAAGAAGACACCAACCAGCGAGATCTCGATTTGCTGAAAAATCAGAGAGAATGGGTACGGACAAAGCAAAAAAAAATCCCGTACGTTTTGTTCAGAGGTTTTCAGGAAGCCGTTCCAATATTTCCGATGGAATTTTCCTTCGATTCCGCTGGATTGGGGAAAAATATCCGCTTTCAAATTCCAATCAAGTTGGCGTTTGCAATTACGATTCACAAGTCCCAAGGGATGTCGTTAGATTCGTGTTTAGTTGATGCATCGAACACATTCGCGGAGGCCCAGGTATATGTCGCTCTTTCGAGATGCCGTTCAGCGACGGGTTTGCGAATAGAAAAATTGAAGCCGAGTGCAATCAAGGCGCCTCGCGCCGCGCTTCAATTTTACGACAACCTCAACGACCCGACTAAGCCTCCTAATGTACACAAGTGGTGGCAAGACTTTCCGAAGTGCACGACGAAAGAACGAGCCGCAATCAAAGTTTTGCGTCAATATTACGAACCACTTAAGGAAGAATATCCGAACGGTTCCTTTTCGGAATACCTCTCCGTGCGAAACGATCGCATGAGGAAACGAGCGTCTGACGAGCAACTCGGAACAGTTCCCGGTTGGAGTTGTGAGGCGTGTGGTAACAAGAGGGAATATTCGCTCGAGTGCTGCTTTCTCGCGAGAGAACAAGTGAAAAGAGACATCGATGAAAACGTATTCGCGTCTTGTTCGCAACGGCGAAACAGCTCGAGCTCGGGTCAGGGCATGACGAGCGTAGATACAAGAAACGAAGATATCACGCCGTCGACGAGGAGGAGGGCAAGGTCAGACGACGACGACGACGACGAAGCCGATGAGCGAGAGAACAAACGTCTGCACGTGGAGAATGAAAACCTACAGTTGGAGAATGGAAGAATACGGCTGGAGAATGAAAAACTACAGTTGGAGAATGAAAGAAAACGGCTGGAGAATGAAAAACTACAGTTGGAGAATGAAAGAAAACGGCTGGAGAATGAAAAACTACAGTTGGAGAAGGAAAACCTACAGCTCCAAATCCAAAAAGGAGCTCAAAAAGGAGCTCGCAGAGCTTGAAATAGGAAACGAGTAGCTGCCGCCAAATCTCCCTCGCGTTTGTAATTTCACGCGAGCTTCATTCCCAACGTATTTTAGTAACCCGGGAAACAATATCCGCAGTGAGCTTAAGTCGTGTGATAACGTCCATCATCATAGTTTACCGCCAAAATTCAAAATTTTTTTCTCTCTCGTCGCCTCACTTTTTGAAAGTTTCATGTCGTTCTTAGTAAAGACGACGACAACCACTTCTCCAACCACTGCTCTTCTCATCGAGCGCATCATCGCGTCGTCTCCTTTTATCGCGTCAACAACAACAACAACGTCCCGTAAAACGATGTCTGCTTTATCTCGCGCGGGGTTGCCTTCTCATTTAGTATGCGCCGCGACGACGACGCCAAAGAACAACGCGCGCGTCGTCGTCGTCGGTTCTCCATCGATCAATCGCTTCAACATCAACACCGCTCGAGGCGACCAAGTGCGAACGTACGCGTTCGGCGCGAGGAAAGCGCCGAAAGGGCAGCTTCCCGAGCGCGAACCAACCATGGGTTTAGATCCAGAGAACGCGCAGGCGAAGGTACAGAGTACAACGACATTTTTGCGTTTGTGTTAGATTTCAAATCCGATCTCTCTTCTCTTTTTTTTTCCCGGGAGAGATATTTTTTTCAAACTTTTGCGCTTCTTCTTCTTCTTCTCTCGCTCGCGCGCGATGACGATAGACGTGGACGTCACGTCACACTCGCGATGAAAAGCATTCGCTCACCTTCATCTTCTCTCTCTCTCGCGCGTTTGAAAACAAATAATGTAATAAAACAGAAAAAAGCGCTCGAGCGCGTTCTCGGCGAAATCGACTCGACGTTCGGTAAAGGTTCCATCATGAAGTTAGGCTCCGCCGGGCAGGCGAAAGTGGCGACGTTCCCGTCCGGGGCGATGACGTTGGATATGGCCTTAGGGGGAGGGTTACCGAGAGGTAGAATCGTGGAAATTTACGGTCCGGAGTCGTCCGGGAAGACGACGTTGGCCATGCACGCGATGGCGGAGATGCAAAAGTTGGGCGGGACGGTGGCTTTAATCGACGCCGAGCACGCGTTCGATCCGGACTACGCGAAGAGGTTGGGATTGAACGTGGACGATTTAGTCGTGTGTCAGCCGGAAACCGGAGAAATGGCGTTGGAAGTTGTGGATACGTTGGTTCGTTCCGCCGCGGTGGATTTGATTTGCGTGGATTCCGTCGCCGCGTTGGTGCCGAGATCGGAAATCGAAGGCGAAATTGGTATGGTCCAAGTCGGCGCGCACGCGAGGTTAATGTCGCAAGCGTTGAGAAAGATTAACGTAAACGCGGCGAAGGCGAACACGACGATTTTGTTTTTGAACCAACTTCGATCGAAGGTTGGTGTGATTTATGGAAACCCGGAAGTTACCACGGGTGGTAACGCGTTGAAATATTACTCCTCGGTGCGTTTGGACATTCGCAGAAAAGAAGTCATCAAAGGTAAAGCGGGCGAGGACGATCTCGGGACGAGAGTGAAAGTGAAAGTGGCCAAGAACAAGGTCGCGCCGCCGTATAAAGTAGCCGAGTTTGACATGCTTTTCGGCAGAGGTATTTCTAGCGAAGGGTGCGTCTTTGACGTCGCGGAAGCTACCGGCGTCATCGAAAAGAAAGGCTCGTGGTATTCCTTCAAAGGCGAGCAGTTGGGCCAAGGTCGCGAGAAAAGTTTACTCGCCGCGAAAGAGAAAGAGGGGCTATACGAAGAGATTGTTCGATTGACGCGAGAAGCGATCGCGGCAAAAATGGGTTCGATGACTGGCGAACAAATGTCGTCGTCTGAAGGTTCCATGGACGAAGACGATGAGGACATGTTCGAAGAGGAAGAAGACGAAGAGGCCACCTCCAACGTCGCCGCTCGCTAAGAAACGACAAGCACACTTTTAGAATTACTTTCTTGTAAACTACTATATTACTCATCTTCTACAAACTCTAAAAATCTCTCGTGTATCGCTCCGCGTCCGCGCCTTCGCGAAAGGAGGCGTCTCCTAACATTGTCTTTGCGTCGAGAATCTTGTCCGCTCGAGACACTCGTCTTTCGTTGTACACGTCCCATCCGTCCAATTCTCTCAACTCTTCGATGGTGACTTGATTTTGTTTCAGAGACAGCTCCGAGAGCCGCTCGCAATCGCGTAAGACTACGGCGGGTATGCCTTTCTTATCTATTCTATTTCCGTCTAAAATGAGCGATTGTAAACTCTTCATGTTTCTAAACTCGTTTGGAATCGCGCTTACTCGCGCGTTGTTGGCGAGATTGATGTGCGTCAGCGTCGTCTCGCTGCCGACAAAGTAGTGCGCGATTGAATCGCAAATTTGGTTTCCACTCGCGTCGAAGCTTTGTAATGGAGGAAGAGCTTTGAAAAAACTCGAAGAGAAGGACGTTATTTTATTGTTCGAAATCTTTAGCTGTAACGGAGATCTCGTTTTTACTTCTTCGTTGACTTCTTCGTTTTCTTCTTCTCCTTCTTCTTCCGCGGCGGAACTGTTGGACGTGATTTCAATCGCGCCACTCAGATTGTTGTTGCTCAAATCTAAATACTTCAGAAACTTGAAGTTTGCAAAGAGCATTTTGAAATCAAACCCGGCGCTTTCGATGTTGTTGTTGCACAGCGATATTCGGGTGATGTTTCGCAGCGCCGGCAACGTAAAAACTACACTCGGGACGCGCGCGATTGCGTTTGAACTAAAGTCAAACACTTTTATTTTCGCATCTGCGTTCAAAGCTTCCAAAGCCGCGATCGGCAACGCGTCCAGTCCTGAATTTTGCGACGAACAGATTCCCGTTTTCTCCCACACGGTGCCAAAACCGCCCGAACGTTTTTCACTTAGTATCGAGCTCTTTTCCGCGGTAACTTTACTCTTCCTTTCCATCATCTTCTCCATAGCCTCTCTTCTTCGCTTCTCCGCCATGGAACTCGCCATCGCCGCGCCCGCAGAGACCGTTTTGGTTATCGTCGTCGTCGTCGCATTCGAACCGTCGAGCAACATGCACGTCACCTTATCCCCTTTAATCTTCTTCGCGACAACCTCCGAAAATATCTTCTTCCCGTCGTCGCTCGCCGTCATCGTCTGTCCGCCGACGATGAGCTTCATCGTTCGTTTCAGCGCGTTTGACTTTTCACTGAGCACAGTAAACACGTCCTCGACCGTGGACGAATCCCAGTCGACGTCAAACTCGTACCGGTCTTTGTTTCGCTTCACGAGAAGTGAAAGGGGTCTGCTTTTTTCTTCTCCTCCTCGTCGTTGTTCTTGGTCAACACCGTCGTTCATCGTAATAATCGTTTATTCTCCTTCTTCTCCTTCTTCCATCGTCATCTTCTTCTTCCTCGCGGCATCTTTGCACGGATCGCACGTCACCGCGTCCAGAACTTCCGGTCTGTTGCACGAGCACTTCTCTCCGCACGTGCACCCTTTAAATCCACACCTCGGATTCGAACATCGTCCGTCTTTGCACGCGTCTTTGTTCTCCTCGTAAAACGCGTCTTTCGCCTCTTGCAACAGCACCTTCTTCTTCGACGACGCGTCTTCGTCTTCGATTTCTTCTTCTTTCGACATCTATCGATCTTTCTCTCTCTCTCTCTCTCTCTGTGCGTATCTCTGTCTGTGCGCGTTGATGTGATGAAAATATCGCATCGACGACACATTTTTTTCCCCGCAGCGGCAGAACTTTCTTCACGACGCGCTCGCAAACCCGCGCTCTTCGTAACAAATACGCACACGTAAACAATAATAATGGGAGGCGTTCTATCCGTCCCGGGGGGTAGTTCTGGTCCAGCGGTGGAAGACGTCGTGTCGCTCGCGAAATCGTCCGTGCCGTACACGATTCCGTTGCCCGTGAACGAGGTACGTCGTGACTTTTCTCTTTTCTCTTTCGCGCGGCGCGCATCAATCCGCGCATCTCACTCACGACGACGACATCAAACGCGCTCTTCTCTCTCTCTCTCTCTCTCTGTTTCCATTTTTACGTAAACACACATAAACGACAGAACAACACGAAGGTGTATTTCGACTTGAAACTGTCCAACGACCGCACGTTCGAGCGTCTCGGACGCGTCGTGATCGAGCTGAAAGAAGACGCGTGTCCGAAAACGGCGGAAAACTTCAAGCAACTGTGCACCGGAGAGAAAGGATTCGGCTACGAAGGAAGTCGTTTCCACCGGGTGATTCCAAACTTCATGTGCCAAGGAGGAGATTTTACGAACGACAACGGCACGGGCGGGAAATCGATATACGGTCGAAATTTCCCGGACGAGAACTTTGATTTACCGCACAACGGTCCGGGGATTTTGTCCATGGCGAACGCCGGTCCGAACACGAACGGGTCGCAGTTTTTCTTGTGCACGGTGGCGACGCCGTTTTTGAACGGGAAGCACACGGTTTTCGGCCAAGTCGTCGAGGGTTACTCCGTGGTGAAAGCGTTAGAATCGGTCGGGTCGCAATCCGGCGCGCCGTCGTACGACGTGTTCATCGATAAGTGTGGCATCGTCGCATCTTCTTCTTCTTCTTCTGGCGCCGCCGCGGGAGGAAGAAGAAGAGGAGGAGCGAGTTTGAAAAACGTCCGATCCAAGCGCGGCGTCTCCGTCCCGGCGTCCACCTCCTTCTCCTCCTTCTCCTCTTCTCGAAGAAACGCTTCCTCGGCGGCGACCAAGTTCTTACGAAAGGCGTCCTCCTCCTCTTCGAGTAGTAGGTCTCTTCGCGGTGCGGCTGCCGCCTTGTGCGCGGCGGCGGCTTCTTCCGTGGTCGTTTAAACGCGTCGTATTATAATACGATTTGATCGACGCGTCCGTCGTAGAAAATACTATGTCATATGTAATAATTCTTCTTGTCGTGCTTAGTGCTCACAAAATTTCTTTTTTTTTCGTCTCTCTCTCGAGCGTTTTTTTCGCCTCATTTTTTCCTCGAGAGAGATTTCGTTGCACGCTGTTCTCTCTCCTCTCTCTCCGTCGGACTCTATTCTTCTTCTGCGTTCGTCGGTTCGACGGCTACGACGAGCGTTCGTCGTCGTCGTCGCGCCGTCGTCGTCGTTGGGGCGTTCTTTTTCTTCTTCTTCTTTCAAAATTAACAACTGCAGCGTAGTTTCGAGAGGAGGAGCGGCGTCGAGATTTTCTTCTTCTTCTTCTTCTTCTTTTTCTTCTTCCCGTTTCATCTCGCGAAGAAGAGCGACGACGACGACGACGACGACGCGAGGTTTTGGAGGCGACGAAAAGGAAGAAGAGGAGAAGAAGAAGAAGACGATGTCTACTCCTCCGCGCGCGCTCTCGCTCTCGCGCTTATCCAACGAGAACCACGAGCCACACGAGACGACGAGAGAGGAAGAGGAGGAACATTTACAAAAAGTAGCCGAGGAAGATTTGAAGGACTCGAATTTTGTGAGAAACGATGAGGATACTAACGATAAGAACGGGACCACGACGACGGCGACGACGACAACGACATTATCGGGAAAGGAAGAGTATTGGGCGCCTCTGAACGAGGACATTTCGAAGCTGCACATCGCGGACGGCGTCGCGCTCGAGGCGAAGGTGTACGGAGACGAAGACGCGCCGGTGCAAGTCGTCTGGGGACACGGGCTAGGATCGTCCATGACGAACGAGGATAAGGAGTCTTTATGGAATTTCTGGGACGTGCGCGAGAGAGGGGACGTGTCCGGGACGGCGACGACGACGTGCGACGAAGAAGGCGACGCGAGCGACGGCAGCGAAAGCGAGGAGGATTTAGAAAATTTAAAAGACGAAAAAGTGAGAATCGTGCGATACAACGCGAGAGGACACGGATATTCTTCACCGGCAGAGACGAGCAGTCAGGCAAAGTGGGAGAACATGGCGGCGGATATGTTAAAAGTGGCCAACTTGAAACAACAAACGAGAATTAGTAAGAAAACCGGGAAAGAAAAGAAACAAAAGTTGATATTAGGTGGCGCGTCTATGGGCGCTGCGGTGACGCTGCACGCAGCCGTGCAACGAGGTGACGTCGTACCAGATGGACTCGTGCTGGTCATACCGCCGACGATTTACGAACAGAGGAAAAAACGAGAAAAAAATTTGAAGAAGAAGGCGTTGGAAGGACCGCCGCCGCCGCCGAGGTTGAGGAAACCGCGACCGATTTTCGACGGCGAGCCGGAGGAGGTGTACATCCCCAGAGCGACGGTAGAGTTGGGCATGCGAGACGAGTCGTACGTGGCTGTTTCCGTTGGCGCCGCGCAATCGAATTTACCTCCGCCGGAGGAGATTTCCAACGTCATGGCGAAAGTGCCGTGTTTGCTCCTGGCGTGGGATTGCGGCGATAAGACGCACCCGCTGAAGAGCGCGGAGGAGTTGAAAAAACTGCTTCCGCACTGCGAAATGCACGTGGCCAAGACTTTAGAGGACACCGAACAGTGGCCAAGGATGATTCGAGACTTTATTCGAAGCATTTCGAGGTCTTCGGATAATTTTTCGGGGACGCCGATTCGGGGATACAACAACAAAAATACATCCGCCGGCGGCGGCGGCGGGGACGAGACGGAGGTGACCACAACGGATTGGGATACGACCGATCACGATCGGTATTAATAATAGTAGTTGTTTAGAATATATATATACTACCGCAACAGAAATGCAGCAGCGAAACTGGGTGACACTTTATTATTATCGTTATAATTTTTTTTGTCTTTTTGTGTTCTCTTTCTTTTTGTTTTCTTTCTCTGATGTGCAAAAAAAATGGACATTCATTGTCTCGTATGGAGGCGCGACTGAAGATATGAAATTAGCCATTTGTTTCATCAATGCATCATTGAAGGTGTACTTACAGTATCGATCTCTGTGTAAGCAGTACTAGTTAGTACGTAGTTCCTCTTGGGAGCAGGTGATTTCTTACCCGTACCTGTCGAATGCGAATCGACCGCTCTACCTAGATAGATTATTTCAGACAGAGTTGTATTTCGATCCACATTATTTTACCATGTGAGCTACGCCCCCTCTCCTGGTTATGTTTACATAACTTACCATTTTCAGCCTTTTTTAAGAAATATGAATAATTAGCAAAACGTGATTTTGCCTCCTTTTTCCTCATTTTTCATTGGTCCAAAAAAAAAATCGTAACCCTAAATGTTCCATATCTCCATATCTTTTTTTCGAGTCCCCTGTCCGTGTACCACACTAATGTACCGCTGCTCTCCTTCAACAGAGAAGACTACTACTGAATTCTAAAACGATGCACGCCATTTCATCCGTTGTTGTTGCTTCGACGCGACAAACGTCTTCCTCTTCTGTTCGCAGAGGGAGAAGAAGTTTGAGATCGAATTTTATTTCCGCGCGCGATTCGATCGCCTCCAATAAAATTCAAACGAACTCTCTCGTTGCGATTCGTAATGCGTCCAAAAGAAGTTCTCAAAAGATGATCGTGAGAGCGAATAAAGACGATGGTTTCGAGGTTCCGGATTTCGTTAAAGATCTCATGAAACCGCCCGATTCCTCCGTCGCCGCTCCGGGATGGTTAGCCCCTCTGCTCGGTTTAGCCAAAGAGTCTGGCGAATCCGCGGTGGGCATCGGGTACGCGCTCATGATTGTCACCTCGGTGTTCTTTTCCCTCGTGTTCGCGGTGATTGGATTGCCGGGCGCGTTGTGCGCGTTGATTTTCGTCGGCGCGAGCGGGTACACGTGCTGGCAAGCGACGCCGTATTTGAACGATATCGTGAAAGAGGTTGAAAGTGGTTTTTATGGTGACGGTGACGATGAATAAAAATCCAGCGTCACATATATACCATATAGCTCTGTGATGATGTATGTATTTTAACGCGTATAACATAAATAAAGAAGCAAACGTATCGATATAGAATTAACGTCGTTCCCAAGGTTTGTTTTCTTCGTTCGTTTCAGCCGCCATTCTTTTCCGGACTCTGTTGGCCATCACGACCGACCGAATGCCTTCAAAGTTCTTCGTGTCGCAATTCGAACACTCGCACCCGCGCGAGTGCTCCTTCAATTTGTCCTTCAACTTGTCGCCGCCAAACAACATGTTATCGACGACGTCGATGTATAAACTCGGGCCGTCGTTCGCTAATCCAATCTTCGCCGTGCCTTCCGCCATGATGTCGTCTTCGCTGTGAGAAAACTTGTACGTTTTGAAAAGTGATTTAAACGCGTCCAAACTATACGCCGTGGCTAAGAAGGAGAAGCAGGAAAACATGTCGGAATACGTAGAGTTGGGCAAACGGCTCAACACGCCGGCGAGCGAATATTCTTCGTTCGACGAAGATGCAGCTGCTGCGAGTAAAGCTGTGGCGTAATCGACGCTCGCCAATATGCTCAAGAAGTACCCGAACGCGACGGCTAAACTCGCGTAGGTTAAAATCTCCGTGTTACGCATGGCTCCTTTACAGTGCGTGCAATATTTCGTGTGCATTTCCCACGTGTCAAACAACTTTGCTTCGTCGCGCTCAATTTCTGGCATCTTATCGTTCCCTGGTTTCCACGGAATCGGACCGTTTTTACGGAACCACTTGTAAAACATCACCGTCATTTTATCCGCCCCGGTCGGTATGAACACCTGGTCTTTCCATTTCTCGCCCATATCCGCGTCCGGAGACTCTTCCAGGTGCTTCTTCATTACGATTTTCTCTTGCTGATGGAGTAAAACCATGTCTTGATGCAAAAACGTCGGTCCTAAAACGTGCGTCATCCACGCCGGGGACGTCAACGTGAACAAATTCAACTTGAACCATCTGTGTTTTCTGACTTTAATGTCTTCTTTAAACTCGTTTCGTTGACAGACGGTCGCGACCAAGTGTCGACACCATCCCGGTTTCGTCGGGACGCAATAGTGACTGGTTAAAAATCGACACTCCTCGTGTCTCCAATCAATTTTTAACAAACACGGCGGTTGGAAATCGTAACTCGCTTCGCCGTCGTATTGTCCGATAGTGTTGAATGGTGGCACCGCCGGGTCCATGGCGCACCGAAACCCGGCGTTGTCGGTCGTCGGACGTTCTACGACGCACGCGAATCCGGCCGGATCTTTGTACCTATCGCCGACCAAAGTGTGGTGCGACACAACCGCGTGCGCGGGATCAATCGCGTTTTCAAAAAACGCGCACCACCCGTACGGTAAATCGCGCATTTGCCAGTGGTTTCTGTACGCGCCACCAGGCGCTGCGCCGCTTTTTGTCACGCCTTTCATCTCTGGAATCACCGGAGCCGGCGTCATCATCGCTTCCGTTCTCACCGACTCGTCCGCGCCGCTTTCGCCCCAACACCAAATCAAACCTTGCTCCTCCATGGTCGGTCGACTCGTCGCGCACGACAACGGGTTCCCTTTAATCCGATCTTCCTCTCGTTGATTGCTCGCTTGCGGCATCGCCGTGCACTTACCTTCGCCGTCAAACCGCCACGCGTGGTAGGCACACAACAGCGACCCGTCCGGCTCGACTCTCCCTTCGCTCAGCGGCGCCAACCTGTGCGGGCACTTATCTTCAAAAACGTTCCATTTCTTGGCAACGGAATCGTACCAAACGACCAAATCGGTTCCCAACAAAGTCACCGGGTGTGGCTTTGTGGGATCGATCATGTCCGCCACCGCGACCGGGTACCACTGTTTCGTCCACGAAAACTCCTCCGTCTTTTCCACCAAGTGCTCTCGGTCTGGGTGCATGCCGATTTTTGGGAAAATCGCAGACGCGACGTCCTCCACTTCGAGCGTTTCGTTCAAACGTCCGGTCGTTTCAATCGTCGGGTCCGAAATCGCCTCCGCTCTGTGGTGTTGTTTCTTCTTACCGCGCTTGTTTACCGCGCTCTCGGTTCTCCCGAACGCCATCATCATCGTCGTTCCTTTCTTTGCGCTCGTCGTCGTCCTCGTCGGTCGTCGATTTGCCGTAGTCGTCGTCGTCGTCCAGGAAGAAGAAGAAGAAGAAGAAGAATCAGACGTCGACGCGACCGAAGAGGACCCCGTCGGACGACACGAAAACGCGCCGATCGCTCTCATGATGCGCTCACGAAAATGTGTGCGTGCGTTTTGCGCGTTAAGTGAGCGTGCGTTTCAAGTAAAGATTAAACTCGCCGCGTTGGTCGTGACGTCCACTTTTTTTTGGATAATAATACGAAAGATCTCACTCGACACTTCTTTCGTTCGATACGCAGAGAAATAATAACAACCGCTTTCGCGAGAAAACGCGCGAGTTAATTAATCGTTGCGTGTACGTATATAATCATAAAACGTGATTGAATTACAAAGTGAAGCTAATGGTGATGATGCGGTAGCGCTATCCGCTTATTTTTAAAAAAACTCGCTCACTTATTCCGCTTCGGCTTGCATGAGCGGCGAGCAGACTTGCCAGCTGCCGTCGGTGCCCGTGAAGCACCAGATGCCGCTCTTGTCGTTCGCGGGATTTCTGCACATGTTCCCTGGGTTTTCTTCGATGCCTTCCGGGTAGTTTTCGTGCGTGTACGGCTTTTCGCCGTCCGCGACGTACTGGTCCGCCCAGGCGATGCACTGCTGACCGTCTCTTGTTTTGTCTTGGCATCCTCGGTAACCGACGCCGAATTCGCCGTGTTCAATCTCGTCGCACGTGGCTAAAGGAAGGGTGGCGTTTTGGACATGCATGACGGTCGTCGCCGATGCGCCGGACGGATTCGTGACCGTGGTGGTTTTGATCATGTCACCGTCGGGGAGGTATTCGGTCTCGACGTTGATGATGGAACCGGAGGAGGTTTTCGTTTCCTGTTCCAAGACGGTTTCGCCTGTTTGGAGGGTGTCCGCAGGCGGGAGCGTCGTGTCCGCAGCGTCAGCGAAAGAGGTGGAGGCGGAAGTGATGGTAGCAGACGGTTGCGTGTCTTCACTTTGCGTTGCAGTCGTATCGTTTTGTTCTTGCTCTTGTTCTTCTTGCTTCGGCGGAGCATCTGCGCCTTCATCGTTGCCACCGTTGTCGTTGTTGTTTACATCCGGACCAGGACCTTCCGTAGTCGGACCAGTCGTAACCGGGCCTTCCGGAGTAGGCGTCAGCTGTTCTTGCGAGGCTGCAGTATCTTCACTCGACGACGACGACGACGACGACGACGTGGAATATTCAATCGGCGAAGACATTTCGTCGTTCTTAGCTTGCTCTTCTTGCACCGCATCCGAAGAAGAAGATTCGTTCGGTTTTGTTTCTTCTTCCGGCTTCGACTCTTCTTCCGGCTCCGACTCTTCTTCCGGCTTCGACTCTTCTTCCGGCTCCGACTCTTCTTCCGGCTTCGACTCTTCTACCGGCTTCGATTCTTCTACCGGCTTTGACTCTTCTTCCGGCTTCGACTCTTCTTGCGGCTTCGACTCTTCTTCCGGCTCCGACTCTTCTTCTGGCTTCGACTCTTCTACCGGCTTCGACTCTTCTTCCGGCTTTGACTCTTCTA
>Ga0255763_1000291_pt1 | contig 54985 bp, 57 predicted proteins | sample 041ome_2_FD_179963 | JGI IMG/M metagenome (GOLD analysis project Ga0255763, IMG submission 179963) | Coastal salt marsh microbial communities from the Groves Creek Marsh, Skidaway Island, Georgia - 041406US metaG (version 2) | ecosystem: Environmental > Aquatic > Marine > Intertidal zone > Salt...
AGCATTTAACCGCCGACGGAGGTCAAACCCCAAAGCCACCCGCCTGACGACGGCTCGTCGACTGAGCGACAGGGCTTATCCGGTTCAGCCCCCACTGTTTTCCTCACAAGACGAACGCGCGGACCGTCTTACTACATCCTTGGTGGAGGGGGGTGGATTCGAACCACCGAAGCTCGCGCGTCAGATTTACAGTCTGATCCCTTTGGCCACTCGGGAACCCCTCCAGAAGGGCGCACATTCTCTAGATGTCAAGGAAGGGTGTCAACACTAAATTTTACCCTCAAATTACCATCACGAGGCTTTGTTTCCCTTTGCTTCACATTTAAATAGAAATTGCGACAGTACCCGGGCATGCACCTGTGCAAGTACCCGGGTAAAAGCACCGCAAACCTAGGACTGGCGAGACGTGATGTGTGACCGTAATGACTCGCTATTCCCTCAACGAATTTGGACCTGCTCGGGGCCACTGCTCATTGGAGAGTCATTGGGAAGATGCGGCCTCACGCGATCTGTTTTCACCCTGTAAGCTCTTGGCCTATTTGAAGACCCTTACGCAGCCACCAAACCTGAGCTTGCTCACGAAAAAGTTGATTCCACTTGGCCAGATAAAAGTGACCGAATGAATGCGCGCTACCGTGACTCCCACACGGACGGACCACATCCAAACCCGAATTCTGGGAGAATTGGAATAACGTGAGAAAATGGAGCTGGCTATAGAACTCTGTAGACCACGTATTTGACCCATCCTGGTATATCGGGACTAGGAAATACAACCTCCTCCATCTCGCCAATGAAAATAAAATCGTTTAACCAAGCGTGTCTCTCAGACTCTGTGCGGAACGTGGGTTGAATTTTGAAGTACACCTCTGAGCCTTTAATAACTTCCTGTGCGGCCGCTTTCCTCTGGAACTCTTCGGTTGGAACAGTTCGTCCCCCGTAATTCATCTGGAGGTGGCTACCATCTTCCATGGATGCCGTCAGTCTGACGTTGCGCTCGAGCGTACCTGTCTTTTGAACCACGGCTACGTCACCTGAGGGCGCTATTACATTACCGCTTAATTTCCCTTCAAAAGCACCGATACCCAGCAGGGATCCCCCTTCAATGTTTACTGCCAATCGTTGCTCACCAATTGGGTATGGCCCTCTGATCTGTAGTTCAACTGCCATTACTGCTTCAAGCTTCGCCATATTTTTTCCTTCTGAATTGTCTAGCGGGCTTCAAAACCGTTTCTTTTGACTGAGTATCAGCCTAGCTCAAGGATTCTTGTTTTTAAATCAGCTTCTGATGTGTCTGGCAGGTAACTACTGCTATCGGATAAGTTAAATAACTGCGGAGTGTACATACTGTGCGAGCGGAGTATGGTCGATATTGGGCTAACAGCTGGGGAATAACCTCCAGGCGTTCAAGCCCCACTATTTTTAATTAGGAGAAGTAAATGAAAAGAATAAGTAATGCTGTCATCGTTTTGCTGTGCATTTGCATAGCTCCCGTTACGTTGGCTGATGATTCTGATGCGGGAAATACATCATCTGTGGAGCTATGGGTTTGCAACTACCAAGAGGGTAAGTCGATTGATGATCTTCGCGATTGGTACAAAGAATTTAATAGGCTCTCCGACCAAATGGACAATGGAAACTTTCGCTCATGGCTCTGGTCACCTTTCTTCGTTAGCGATCTCACAAGAGCCGATGTCGTTGTAGCAACTTCATTCCCAAACCTAGAGTCTATGGGGCAGTCCATGAAGGAGTTTTTTGGTGGCGCTGAGACGGGAGCCTTGTTCGCGAGATATGAAACTATTGTTGACTGTCATGGCCGGGAGCTGTGGACGGTAGAACAAACTCGGAAGTAATAGAGAGTTGAATAGTTGAAGGGGACGTTACTGTCCCTTTTTTTAGTTCTAAAATTCAACCCCGGTTGAACAACAGCAATCACAGCACGGCGTCTAAAAAAACCTATTTTAAAAATTACCCTCTAATGTATCTGGCAGGTAACTACTGCTATCTGATCAATGCGGTAGCCCCCCCCGGGGGTGGAACTTCGAGGCTCAATCGGCATAAACACCCGAAGAGAGATTTAATCAACGCTTTGTGTTGGGGAGCATTTTGGGGAGTGAGACCAATAAATTATATATAAATAATTGATTTATATACATATTTTTTTAAAAAATGGAGCTGGCGAGAGGAATCGAACCCCCGACCGCCTGATTACAAATCAGATGCTCTACCTACTGAGCTACGCCAGCTAGACGTTGAGACGACGCTGCCATCTCGAAGGGCGCACATGATCGTCAAGAGGACGCCCTAGGTCAAGCCCCAATTAACCAAAAAATAAGACCATCAAACACGAGATCGGAAACAAGCTCACCGTCAACGCCGAGATCAATTAACGTGGGGGCTGCGCCACCCGCCAGATACAGCGGACAGTGCGGATAGCGCGACGAGACCTCTCTGACTGCACCGACGATCGTGAGCCATGCGCCTGACACTACACACCCCCCCGTATCAGTCCCCGGGTCTAAAGTTGCCGGCGGCTCGGACGAGAAGTGTATTTTATCGGTGTTTTTGACAAGCGCATCGCAGGCTAATTTGGGTCCGGGCAATATGAATCCGCCAACGTGGCAATCATTCTCCAAGACATCGATCGTACACGCCGTGCCCACGTCAACCACAATACCATTCTTTTGACCGCGAAATTTAAGCGCCAGCATGGCTAGCCACCGATCAACACCAAGCGAGGAGGGATTAGCGTAAGCATTACTGACCCCTGCAAAAGAAGCGGTGCTTTCGGCAAAGGCCACATTAGTGAGGTCGCACTGAGTTAGCACATCTTTTAACTCGCGCACGAAACTTTCACCTCTTACGCAAGAAATAGCCACTTGTCGTTTTGATACATGAACGAGCGACTCAAGCCACGATGCCAATTGACTCAAATCGCCTCTACCCTGGTCCGCGACCTTGCCAGACTCTCGCAATTGCCACTTGATGGCTGTGTTACCAATATCGATAAGAATCGTCACTGCTTCACTACCCGATTCACTTTAAATTCACTGACTAGCATGCGAAACCTTGCCCCCAAGCGATATCTCCTTTCAGCGACACTATCTGCATCACCCGCCATTAGAAACAACGTCCACCAGACCCACGTGCCCAAGGCTGACCTCGCCCGCATAAAACGTCTCTATCCTGCCACCGCAGTCGACTCGCAATCCACCATCAGGGGCGATCCCCCTTGCAATGCCTGTAACTTGCGCGCCAGCGGACTGAGAAACGGTTACCTCCTGCTCGAGCAAAAGGTCGCGCGTAGACCAGTGGTTAGTCAACAGAGCAGAAATCTCTATGTCCTTGAGTTCCGAGACCACTCTAATCGCTGTCATCACGGCTATCGCAACACGCTCTAGCGATATCGATTCATCGAGTGCACTTTGCAGGGAGGTAACAGGACGACCTAACAACGACTGACTGGGATGGCTGGCTACGTTAACGCCAACCCCAACAACAAGCGCCATGACATCATCTTCTAGCACCTTAGTTTCCAACAGCAATCCGCCACACTTTCTCCCATTCAGATAAAGGTCATTCGGCCATTTGAGCTGGATCGAAACACCTAGCGCAGATTCTATCTCTCTTGCTATCTCGACACCGAAGGCGAGTGGCAATAGCGCCACCACCGAAAGAGGCAATGACGTATGAAAACAATACGACAGGTAAAGATTGCCCGAAGGCGGACTTTGCCACACACCGCCGCGTCGCCCCACCCCCGCAGTCTGCTGGCGCGCAATCAGAAAATGAGAAGCGGACTGCCTCGCATATGATAAGAGCCTCGCATTGGTTGATGGGATGCTGTCGACCACCTCGACAGTAAAAGTTGCGTCTCTTTCCCCTTGCGCAAACCGTGCAGCACACTGTCGCCGTAACGCGTGACCATCCAAAATCATTGCTGGCGCGGCCATGACGTGCTTACGTAATGAGGAAAAAGATGCATAGTCAAAATTTATACTCAATGGCTGAGGACGGATCCTGAGAACCTATCGAACAAATAACCCGCGTTGGACTGACCAATCTCAGAGATTTATCTCTCACAAAATTATCGGTTGTGCGTATGATTCACCCAATATCAGGGATGTATTCGATCAATGATATATCGTTTACAACATTTCAACGAAGTCGAGTAACTATGTACCGAACGCTTCGCACCTTATCTGCTTGCTTGGCCATTTTGTTGGGCTCCGCTCTCATCGGACAGTTATGGCTTGTTGCACTCAGTGCAATAAGCTTGGGCAACGCAGGACATGGACTTGTTTATTTACTGCTCGCGTTGGGCCTGGTGGGCAACCAGCGTCTGAGCTTAGCCTTGACCGCCCTAACTTGCTCTCCCGTCTTACTCGGCACGCCTACGATTGACGAGGCCACTGTCATAGTAGCTGGGCAGTATCTTCTCTTCGGACTCTGCCTTTACTTATTCATCATTCATCCAAGGCACCGCGTACCGGAGGTAGGGTGATTAGTAAGGTTGTAGAAAGTCCTATCGGGCGTCTTCAGTTGCTCGCCACAGAGTCAGCGCTGTGTGGACTAAACTGGAGCCATCAACACGTAACTCCGCCAAACTTTAACGTTGCGCCTCAGCCTGACGGTCAATCAGAAATCCTTGATCGCGCGTCAGAAGAGTTGCAGCTTTATTTCGAGGGTAAACTGCAGGAATTTTCGGTCCCTTGTGCGCCAGAAGGTACTTTTTTTCAGCGACAGGTGTGGGCGGTGCTGGGAACGATAGAGTGGGGCCAAACCCTTAGCTATAAAACGGTAGCAAATGCACTGAACAAGCCCTTCGCCGCGCGCGCAGTCGGTACTGCAATCGGCAAAAACCCACTACCCATTTTCATACCCTGTCACAGAGTCGTTGGCAGTAACGGCTCGCTTACCGGATTCTCCGGTGGCATAGATATCAAGCGAGAGCTACTCGCGCTCGAAAACGAGCAACACACTCTTAGCCTTAACTAAGGGCTGATTTATTAATGGCAAACTTACGCGTCGATATGGGGGACGATTTCGTCTTTTAAGACTTCTATTGCGTCGCGCAGTCTTAGCTTTTCGCGCTTTAGTCGCCTGATATACAGCTGGTCAGCCAGCGGCTGTAATTGCAAATCAAGTAGCTCATCATCCAACGCTCGGTGCCGATCTTTCATTATCAACAATCGCATCTGAGCAGTCATAGGCTCATTGGCAGCTGGATGGTCGGTATCAACGGTCATGCGCATGCTCCCCTCAGCACAACACAACTTGATCAAAATTGTACCTATTCAGATACTGAAGCGTTAATGATCAGTAAAGATTATTTTCGCAAAATCGATTGTGGGATCAGCTGCCGCCACAAAAGATTGTGCAAGGAGGGAGTCGCGCTGATTGTATAGAATCTGACCCCCTGCGCTGTCGGTTACCGAACCACCTGCCGCCCGAACTAATGCATCACCCGCCGCGACATCCCACTCACTGCAGGGAGAGGTGCGTGGATAGACGTCTGCAGTACCAGAGACGACGTCACAGAACTTTACAGCGCTGCCGGAGTTAACGCGTTTGACGTCAGTGAACGTGGTAGACAAGCTACTTATCAACGCCTCTACGCGTTTCGGTGAATGACGATGACTAGCCAACATAACAATGGGATCAGGTGCGGTGTAATGACTGGTTTGCAGGACTCGACCAGACAGACCGCTACGCTCCTTGAAGATCGCGGCCCCATTCCCGACAACGCCGACCCAATGCTCTTCTAGGCAGGGAACCGAGATAATACCAAGCTCAGACTTGCCATCAATGATGAGGGCAACGTTGATCGTGAATTCATCCGTCTTCTCGATAAATTCCTTGGTACCGTCCAGCGGATCAATGACCCAGCACGCGTTCCATGCGCGTCGCAGGGCTATTTCTTTGGCCTCAGACTCCTCCGAGAGAACAGGAAGTCCGACTGCCATGGACTTCAAGCGACCTGTTATCAAATGGTGGAGCGCGGTGTCCGCCTCCGTGAGCGGCGTCGCATCGCCTTTCTTTACAACATCCAACTTGTCGGCTTTTCTGTAATACTCTCGTGCAATGGCCGACGCCTCATCCAGCATAGTTAAGAGTTCAATAAGCAGCTTTTGCTGCGTCATACCGCAGGACGTTAGTAGGGTTTCGAGCTGATTATTGGAATTTTTTTCAGACCACCACATAGATTTTTTTGGCTATTAACAGACGCGAAGGTTAACACCTGATGATCGAGCATGAAGTGATAGACCCGTGGCCGGGCAAAAATGTTCCGCGGGTAGATTGGACAAAAGTTAACCACGTCCTACTTGATATGGATGGAACATTGCTCGATCTCGCGTTCGACAATGACTTTTGGGGCCACCAAATTCATGCGCACTACGCCGCTTTGAACAACGTCAGTTACGAAGAGGCGGTAGCGAGGTTCGAGCCGATTTTTCGGTCTGTCGAAGGCTCTCTGCAATGGTATTCAACGGACCATTGGAGCGAAAAATATGGCTTCGATATCATCGCCCTATCGCAACAGTTCAAAACCCAAATCCGCTGGCTGGATCACGCTAAGCAATTTCTCATGTACTTACGCGACCGCCGCATTAGAACCACGATCCTGACCAATGCACACCCTAACATTGTCGAACTCAAGCATTCCGTGACTGGTATTCGAGACTTTGTGGATGACGTTATTAGTAGTCATCAGGTGGGGTATGCCAAGGAGCACCCGTTATTTTGGGAAGGCGCTTTTGCAATAACTGGACTGTCAGGGGCTGATATCTCAGAGGGCCGCTCGCTATTTTTCGACGACTCCCTGCCCGTTCTTAACGCCGCGATTACAGCCGGAATTCACTACTCGGTTATGATATGCGCCCCTGACAGCACGCGCCCAACGAAAATGCCGAATACGCGATACGCGGTTACAAGTTTTGCAGATATGTTGCCACGAACAACCGTGGGTACGATCGGCTAATGGAGCGTCTCAGAGTTGATAAGTGGCTTTGGGCAGCCCGCTTTTACAAAACACGTTCAATCGCTAAGGCGGCTATCGAAGGCGGCAAGGTTCATTTAAAAGGCCAACGGGTGAAGGTCTCTCGAGAGATTACAGTCGGAGAGCGCCTGACAATTAAACAAGGTTGGGATGAGAAAGAAGTTGTTATAAAGGCGCTCAGCGATCAACGTGGTCCGGCGCCGATGGCTCAAAACCTATACGAGGAGACGGCTGAGAGCATGGAGCGACGCGAGCGTGAGGCACAAGCTCGAAAAGCGGCAGGAGGCGCAACGGCACGTCCGACCCAAAAGCCCGGCAAACATGAGCGAAAGGCGCTTGAAAAACTCCGGAAGCAGTTCGATCTTTAAGGCGACGCACATCTAATCAACGCGCCACCGACAGGCGAGAGGGCGTGCCCAAAGCCGTATTATCAACACCCCCGAGGCAAGCGTTTTTGGACGTATTTTTTCGCGCTTTCGGTGTCTGGCGGGACTAAAAATCCGCGGGGACTGTCACTCTTTAATCAGCCTCTTCACATTGCCGCTTGGTAGAGAGAGTTCGCCGACCGTAACGCGATTGCGACCCGAGTTTTTACTCTGGTAAAGCGCATAGTCGGCTGCCTGCAAGAGCTGATCGAACTCGAGATCCCATTCTGGCACACACGACACAATACCAATGGATACAGTAACAAATTCGGCGGTAAGCGACTTGTCATGTGGGATTTCAAGATTCTGAACACTCTCTCGCACCTGTTCCGCCACCTCGAGTGCTGTTGTGAGTTTCATCGATGGGAAGAACATGGCGAACTCCTCGCCACCCATTCGAGCCGCAAACTCTCCGGCGCGATTAGTCATTTCAAGCATGACAGCAGCAATACGCTGTAAAACTTGATCGCCCGCGGGGTGCCCGTAGTTGTCGTTATAGGTCTTGAAATGATCAACATCGAGGACGATTAACGATACCGGCAACTGCGCGCGCTTCATCCTTCCAAGCTCGTCATTAATGATAATGTTGACACCGCGCCGGTTACGAAGACCTGTCATTTCGTCGATCGTAGCCTGTTCCGCCAACTGCTTCCTGGCATCTTGTGGCTGCAGGTTTCGAGTCTTTAGGTTCTAGGTCAAGGACGACAAATCCTTACTCATAGCCGCCCTCTCAAGACTGGTCTCTACCATCTCGGATAACGATTCACTCATCCGCTCACACGTAATTATGAGCAAAGCCATTAACACCACTAACAAAAGCGCGAAACCAGCGTTAAACGGCCGTTGGTCGACGTGCCAAGCCAGCCAAATAGCAATCACCCCAAGCGAGAAGACGAGCTGCATAAGGTAGGCACTTCTGATGATCACCGACACCGAAATATTGACAACCGAGATGATCGCTACGCACATGATGCACAGATAAAAAATCAAATCAGACAGGTAGGCGTCCAGAACAATGATCGTTACGGACCAAACAAATCCCGTTACTACCGAATATCATACGAGCTCGCTGAGTACTGTGGGGCGTTGTGTGAAGTGACGATTGCTAAGGAGTGTGTGATGAATACGCCTTGACCACCAAAGGTGAAAGGCAAGTAAAGAGACAGCCCAGCTGACAAGGTACTGGGTTTCGACAGCATAAAAAGCAGCAGTACCCAAACTCAGGATCCCTAGAACCTGTGTTCCAACACCCGCATAGCGCGCACCACGCAACATCACCTCGAGTTTGGCGGACACAATCTGATTATCTGGTATGCGACGTTGATACAACACCGGCAAAACTACCCTTGCACTCTCAACACAGGTTCTTGATTATGCACAACTTGGCTGCTCGGGCCCATATAATATCGTTCACGTTAGGTAAAGGTATGTAAACATGCTGAGGTTCGCCTGGGCGATCGCCCTTGCTACGCTACTTGTGCTGGCCTTAGGACTCACCCTCCTTGATCCAAGAAATCAAACATCTTCCTGCGCCCAACTTGAACTTATTTTTGAGTCGGAGGATTTCAAGGAGGCCCTGCCTGACGATCCAGTGCTTATCATAGGCAACCAAAGGGTTCGCTACTGGAGTAACCACCTGACATCCCAAAAAGTGGCGTCGGTAGTCCAGCGATCATCGCCAGGCCTAAACCCCGATCGCATAAATCAGTGTTTCGCCCGACTAGTCGGCTTTTATCAGCCCTCGATGGCGATCATTCCTATCGACACGGCGTTTGCCGTAAATGCTGATGAATCTCAGCTTTTAGACGCATTGCAGGGAATTATCGACCAACGCTCTGAATACTCCTTGGGCTTTGAATTATGGTTTATAGCTCCTATAACTTCTCCAAAGTATGCATCGACAGACGAAGCCAAACTGGAGGCGATGCGAAAGTCTGGCGCTGAATGGGCGTCAGGTAAGGCCAACGTTTTTTGGCTCGATCTGCAAAACAATTTCGCCATAGACTCAGAAAGGGCAGATAGCACACTGTTCTGGCCTGATGGCGACACGCTGAACGACGCCGGCTATCAAAGGTTGACTGACGCCCTCATAACGATTTCCAATAGGCGTAAATAATAATTTACAGGTATAGTGTCAAGATGAATTTTGATCAATTGCCAAGGGAAGTGCCAAACACACCGATTTTAGATCAGGTCGACATGGCGCCCGGGGCGATCTCAGATCTGACCAGTGATGAACTCCTGCAACTTGCCAACGAATTGCGCGAGTTCTTACTTTATTCAGTATCCACAACGGGTGGCCATTTCGGCGCAGGTTTAGGTGTGGTCGAACTAACAATTGCGCTGCACCACGTTTTTAATACTCCCGATGACCGAATCGTATGGGATGTTGGTCACCAATGTTATCCGCATAAAGTATTGACGGGACGCCGGCAACGAATGAATTCAATGCGCCAAAAAGGCGGCTTGAGTGGCTTCCCAAAGCGGAGTGAAAGTGAGTTCGATACCTTTGGTGTTGGGCACTCATCAACCAGCATCTCAGCAGCAATGGGTATGGCGCTTGCGGCGAGACAGCAGGGCATTGATCGCAAGGTGGTAGGCGTTATCGGCGATGGTGCGATAACGGGTGGCATGGCCTTTGAGGCACTTGCTCATGCAGGTCACGAGCGCCCAAACATGTTGCTAATTCTAAACGACAATCAAATGTCGATTGGCCACAATACAGGCGGCCTTGCAAGTTACTTCGCGAGAATATGGGCAACACAAACCTACCTCACTCTTCGTGAAACGTCTAAGAAGTTACTCGAGCACGTAAAGCCTGCTTGGGATCTCGCCAAGCGCACTGAAGAGCACATGAAGGGCATGGTGGCGCCAGGGACACTGTTTGAAGAGCTAGGCTGGCACTATATTGGGCCCTTGGATGGACACGACCTTCCCTCGCTTGTCGAGGTGCTCAAACGAATTTCATCGCTCAGTGGACCCCAGTTACTCCATATTCGCACCATCAAAGGTAAGGGCTTTACGCCAGCGGAACAGGATCCCATTGGCTACCACGCACTGGGTAAGATTGAACCCAAAAAGGAGAGTCTCACTCACGCCGTCCAGCCCGCGCCAAAGCCTCCAAAGTATCAGGATGTGTTCGGACAGTGGCTTTGCGACACAGCGGCGGTAGACCCGAGACTAGCCGGGATCACCCCTGCGATGTGTGAGGGTTCCGGAATGGTCGGCTTTGCTCAGCAATATCCCGACCGTTATTTTGACGTGGCTATTGCCGAGCAACATGCAGTCACACTTGCCGCCGGAATGGCCTGCGATGGTGTTAAGCCGGTCGTCGCCATTTATTCGACCTTCTTACAACGCGGTTACGACCAATTAATACACGACGTAGCGTTGCAAAACTTAGATGTGACTTTCGCTATCGACCGCGCGGGTCTTGTTGGCCAAGACGGTGCCACCCACCATGGTGCTTTTGATCTTAGCTACATGCGCTGCATCCCGAATATGATCATCGCAGCACCCAGTAACGAAAACGACTGCAGACAGTTGTTAGTCAGCGCTTACAACCATCCTGGCCCGGCCGCTGTGAGATATCCGCGCGGAGAAGGCGTCGGCGTAACAATTGAGCCTGAACTAAAAGGGCTCGAGATAGGCAAAGGCGAAATCGTCCGCCAGGGATCAGGCACGGCCATAGTAAACTTCGGTGTATTGCTCACGGAAGCAGTAAAAGCAGGGGACATACTAAACGCAACAGTTGCTGATATGCGTTGGGTTAAGCCGCTCGATAAAGACTTACTCGATGCGCTAGCTGCCTCGCACGATGTGTTAATTACCGTTGAAGAAAATGCACTCGCCGGTGGTGCGGGTAGCGCGGTAGCGGAGTATTTCTCAGAGCAGGGAATAAGTTGCGAGGTGCGTCATGTTGCTATCAATGATCGCTTCATTGATCACGCTGGACAAAATGAAACTCGCGCCGACGCGGGGCTAACCTCGGACGATATCCTCTCCAAAGCCTCTGCTGTTTCGGGTAGAATTCACGCTCAGGCAACAGCGGTAGCATCATGAGCGAGACGAATAGTGAAAACGCCAACCAGGGCGCAAACGAAAAGAAGAAACTCAGCGAACAAATCGAAGCGTTAACGACCATCGTTAGAAAACTGGAAGACCCAACGATCGAGCTAGAGGATGCCCTTGCGGTCTATGAAGACGGCATAAAAATAGCTAAAGCGGCACAAACCGCACTCGAAGACGCTGAACAGCGGATTGAGACTGTTTCAGCAACCCTCGCGTCTCCCTGACACGTCGGTTACAAACCCTGAAGTATGGCGCTGTCATCTGACATAGTGTGTAGCGATCCCAGCCTAAAAGCGGCCTTGGTCTATGCACTTGAAACCCCGGGTAAGCAATTGAGAAGTCGATTATGCACAGAGACTGCTGCGATGGTCAGCGGCAAATCGGTACCGAGCGCCAGCCACGTAGGTGATGCGATTGAGTGCCTGCATACTTACTCGCTTATTCACGACGATCTACCCGCGATGGATGACGATGACCTTCGCAGAGGCAAACCAACGGTTCACAAAGCCTTTAATGAAGCCACGGCCATATTGGTTGGCGATGGCTTACAGGCTTACGCCTTCGAGCGAGTGAGCGAGACCCAGGATCTATCTGACACTCAGAAAATTCGCTTGGTAAAACTGCTCAGTAAGGCAGTTGGCTTTGACGGCATGGTGGGTGGTCAAGCAATGGATATCGCGGCAGAAGGCAAATCTCTCGACGTTTCTGCGCTCAAAGAAGTTCACCTCAGAAAGACCGGCGCCCTGATAGAGGCCTCGGTAATTGCCGGCGCCATTTGTGCAGATGCGACGGAGACTCAAACAGCCGCCTTACATCAATTCTCGAGGAACATTGGGCTCGCCTTCCAGGTTATGGATGATGTCCTCGACGTAACCGCGTCTTCAGAGATACTAGGTAAAACGGCAGGGAAGGATATTGCCGCAGAAAAATCCACCTATGTTGCATGCATGGGCGTAGACGCTGCGCGCGAGTATGCGAACGACCTTCTCGAGGAGGCAATTGCCTTACTGCTACCTTTTGGAGCGTCAGCCGATTCGTTAAGTTCATTGAGCCGGCTGCTCGTACATCGCGACAGCTAGGGTTGCGCGTCAAATCGACGCTAGTGCATAGAGAAGATAACTACCCACCACCACAGGGACTGCGAGCAAAGCGGCAACCACATCATCCAACATGACGCCAAGCCCGCCTTTAACCTTGCGATCGACCCACCCCACAGGCCAAGGCTTAACAATATCGAAAAGCCGGAAGCCGCCAAAACTCATGAGCAATAGCAGGCTGAGGTCAACCGCGCCGCGAAGGCATAAGTCGAGTAGCAAAACGACCAGACATTGTCCCACCACCTCATCAATCACAATCAAACTAGCGTCATGCTGTTCAAGCGACGCCTCAATTGTATTAGAAGCCCACACCCCCACGAGAAACAAAACTATGACAGCAAAAAATCCCAGCCACATGGGTAAATAAAGTAACCCATAGGCGAGAGGTAAAGCAGCCAAACTCCCCACCGTACCCGGTGCCACGGGAGAGAGCCCCGACCCGAGGAAGGTGGCCACAACCAAGGAAAGCCTAGGTTTCTCAGTGGAAGTGGTCATAACCATCCCGTTTTATCATTCGGTCGCAAACAACTCCCTCGCCAGGCTCGACCACACCAATGATGGTGCACCCATCAGGCAGAGGATTAGACGCGGAAAGCGTAAAGAGCAACTCAAAATCTTCGCCACCGCCTAAGGCCAGCTCTGCGGCACGCTCTCTACCTATACTAGATACAAGCGCATCAGATAGTGGAAGCTTTGTGCTATCTATCACCAACTTGCATCCGCTAGCATCGGCAATGTGTGCAGCATCTGCCAGGAGACCGTCGGAGATGTCAATGCAGCTTGACGCCTGCCCTATCAGCCTTGTACCCAGGCTAATTCTCGATGTTGGCCGGCTAAACCTCGACAACAGGAATTCCTGATCCTCAAAATCGATATCCAAGCCTCGCTCCTTACCCTGCAACATCGACAGACCAAACGCCGAATCTCCCAGACTCCCGCTCACACACACGAGATCACCCGCGCGAGCGCCTGATCGCAGCAATTTCTGACCTGCTGGACACTGCCCCATCACAGTGACGGTAATACACAGAAGTCCGCGTGTTGTATCGCCACCGATAAGTGGAAGATCAAAGGCACCGCTTGCAGCCGCGAGCCCCTGAGAAAACCCGTGCAACCACAGCTCATCGTGCTGTGGCAGGGAAATTGCCAGGGTCATGCCTATCGGGCTTGCCCCCATGGCCGCAAGATCGCTCGCCGCGGCACCAACCGCCTTGTAGGCAATATCCTCAGGGAATAAGTCATCGGGAAAATGTACGCCCGCGATCGACGTATCGGTGGAAACAATAAGCTCATAGCCGTTATCAACGCGAAGCGCTGCTCCATCATCACCGACCGATAAGAGGACGTTGCCACCGGCACCAAGCGACGAGAAATACTGTGTGATGATGGAGAACTCACTCATAGCTGAAGCAGCTGTTCCCGAAGATCTCCGCAACAAAAACAATACAACGGAGGCTCAACTATCACCGAGCTCATGTGGTCTGAGCGACAGTCCCACCTGATCAAGCACACCGTTGATATAACGGAAGGAGTCGGTTGCACCAAACTTCTTAGCAAGTGAAACGGTCTCATTTAAGGTCACTTTTGCCGGCACGTCGATGCGTTCCAACAGCTCAAATGTGCCAAGGCGTAACAAGTTACGCTCAATACAATCGAGAACATCTAGCTCCCGATCAAGATGGGGAAGGAATAACGCGTCCAATGCTTCAGCACGCTGAGTTATACCCACCAATAACTCGTTAAAGTACTCAGTATCGACGTTACTGAAGTCGTTGTCAGTGCGAAACTCTGCCTCGATAGACGAGGGTGGCGCTCCCGTCATTGACCATTGGTAGAGTGCTTGAACACAAAAATGCCGCGCGCGTCGTCGCTGCGCGGCAAGAACATTAATGGCTGTCATTAGCTGTTAAGTGCACCGAGTAAACTGACCATTTCAAGTGCACTTGTAGCTGCTTCGGCACCCTTATTGCCCGCCTTAGTGCCAGATCGCTCTATTGCTTGTTCAATCGAGTCAACAGTCAGGACACCAAAAGCAATAGGTACACCTGAGTCGAGTGACACTTGCGCAATACCTTTGGTGCACTCGCCGGCTACGTGCTCAAAGTGCGGTGTTCCACCACGAATTACCGCGCCGAGGGCAATGATGGCATCCACGTCACCACGCTTGGCCACTGCTTGGCATACGAGTGGGATTTCAAAAGCACCCGGTGCTCGGACAATATGGAGCTGATCTTCACTTACACCGTGTCGCTTGAGCGTATCGATTGCACCCTCAAGTAGGTGCTCGACAACAAAACTGTTCCAGCGACCCACTACCAACGCAAACCTTCCTGATACGCCGTGAAGCTGACCTTCCGTAGTTACTATTGATTGTAATGCCATTTCTTTTCTCCTCGTCACGCGCTGTGCGCGGGCTTATGGCTCTATGAACTCAACGACTTCGAGCCCAAAGCCCTCGAGCGCATTGTACTTCACTGGTGGCCCCATGAGGCGGATTTTACCGACACCTAGGTCACGCAGAATTTGCGCCCCCATACCCACCTGCGAGTAACCCACTGAGCGCTGCTGAGAATCATCTAACGTTTCGCGACCTAAGACCGCGTCCACTTGCGTTAAGAGCTCTGCATCCGTCGCTTCTTTGTTAATCAAGACAACGACACCTCTACCCTCCTCACGGACACGAGCCAAGCTGGCTTGAATCGACCATGAGGAGCGTTCCGGCGCCGGTATCGTCATCAAGTCCCGCAAGGCGCATGTTGTATGCACACGCACCACCGTCGGTCTATCTGCTGAAATATCACCGATGCTCAAGGCCATGTGGATATGCCCTTGGGTAGTCTCTTGATAAACAGAAAGTAAAAACTCACCGTTGGCCGTTTGAACTAAGCCACTTCGGATCAAATCGACGGTACGTGAGTGATTTAATCGGTAGTCAACAAGGTCTGTTACTCGTCCAACCGTTAACTCGTGCTTATCCGCAAATTCAACCAAGGCCTCGGCGTTAGCCATTTCACCTTGAGCGTCTAATACCTCAGCAAATACGGCTGCGGGCGTGAGACCAGCCAGTGAGGCAAGATCAACACCGGCTTCAGCGGCGCCTGTCCTAATCAGAACACCACCGTTTAATGTAGCGACGGGAAAAATGTGCCCCGGCTGCACTAGATCAGATGGCTTTGCCTCAGGCGCTACTGCCACCCTTACAGTCCGCGCTCTGTCGGCTGCAGAAATACCCGTATCAATTCCCGTACTGGCTTCGATCGAGAGCTTAACTGCGCCCGATGTTGCGGGGTCGACCATCGGTGGCAAGTTGAGCTGTTCACAACGCTCCTCAGTCAGCGCTAAGCTCACCAAACCACGTGCCTGTCGCGCCAAAAAGGTAACGTCATCGGCCTCGCAATATTCTGCGGCCATTGCCACAACACCTGTTTGCTCGCCATCACTCTGGTCAAGCACCAGTAATACTTTTCGACCTCTTCGGAACTCGCTGATCAACTGATCAGCGGATACTGGAGGAACTGAATCAATCACTGCGATACCCCGCATTTTTGAGGGTCTCTAGGGTAACGCCGTCACTCGTGGGCACAACACCCGATTGGAGCAAACGCTCTAAATATCGCGCAATAATATCCACCTCGAGGTTTACCTCGGTACCTACGGTGTACTGACTGAACACCGTCTCGTCCCAGGTTTGAGGAATAATGTTTAAATCAAAACGCGGTCCATTCACCGAGTTCACTGTGAGGCTCGTACCATCAATACAAATACTGCCTTTTTGGGCAATGTATTTAGCGAGACTTGCTGGAGCCTCGATGGTGACCCGCCAGGAACGCGCATCACGAGTTAAAGCGACTACCTTACCCAAGCCATCAACGTGGCCGCTCACCAAGTGCCCGCCGAGTGCCGTTGTAGGCGTGAGTGACTTTTCGAGATTGACAGCGCTACCAACCTTAATCCCCTTCAACGACGTGAGAGATAGCGTCTCGTTAGACACATCCGCCCAATAGCCGTCGCCCGGAAGCTCAGTCACGGTTAAACAGACGCCGTTGGTGGCAATGCTGTCACCTAACTGGACGTCGGCAAGGGGGAGCTTGCCGGTCTTTATCCTGAGTTTGACGTCGCCGTCGGCAGGCTCAATGTCGGCCACCTCACCCACGGCTTGAATGATTCCCGTAAACATAATTGTCTCTCTCAATATTGCTTTTTCGAGGCAGGGGCTTACGTGTCTTCTGCCGCGCGGAGGGTAATACGCAAATCACCACCAATCAGGTCGTGACTCATTATTGAGTATCTTGGGGCATCACTGAGATTTTTAAAGACTGCGGTATGCGCTGGTCTCGCATCCGCCCCCAGCATCCTAGGCGCCATGTAGATCAGCCATTGATCAACGAGGCCCTCCCGCTCAAGAGCCCCTACCAGCGTGGGACCTGCCTCGATAAGAATTTCATTGGCGCCCTCAGCGCCTAGCACCCTCAGCACAGCTTTGAGATCGACACCGCTCTCAGCACTGGGTACCTGAATGTGACTAACCCTATTTGACATTGTTACAGCCGGTGACGTATCCGTACGTGTAAACAGATAGGTGGGTGTCTCGCCGCTCACCACTTTTGCATCAGGCGTAACCACTGCCGACGAATCCAGGACTGCACGAGGTGTCGGCCGCACTAGCGCACGCTGCCAGTCAGCATCCGACAGTCGATTCGCACATTGTCGCAGCGTCAGCGCGCAGTCATCGGCCTCAACGGTTCCACGTCCCGTGAGAATTATATCGCTCTCCGCGCGCCACGCTTGCACGTCCTCTCGAGCCGCCGAACCTGTGATCCAGCGACTCTCGCCAGAGGCCATAGCCGTTCGTCCGTCTGCAGACATCGCCATTTTTACAGTGACTCTACCCCAACCCCGCGCCAGGCGCAGGAAGAAACCTCTTAACTCATCCCCTGCTTCCGCCTCGAGAACACCTGTCATCACCTCGATTCCGGCAGCCTCAAGGCGCGCAATACCTTTACCGGCCACCCGCGGATCAGGGTCGATGCAAGCGATTACCACGCGCGACATTTCGGCACTGATTAGCGCCTCAACACAGGGACCCGTATGACCTGTGTGCGTACAGGGCTCTAAGGTAACGTAGGCAGTCGCACCCTTTGCATCATCGATTTGGGAGAGCGCGTGAACTTCGGCGTGCTGCTGACCCGTGGGATGCGTGAATCCAGAGGCCAGAAGCTGATCGTCCCTTACAAGCACACATCCAACAGCGGGGTTGGGCGCGGACCACACGCGGGCCTTGCGACCCACTTTGATCGCCTCCTGCATCCACGCTTCATCTGAACGCGCCACGTTCTTACTCAGGTCTGAGGATCCGCTTCGAGAAAGGCAATCGCGTCGCGAAACTCCGAAAGATCCTCGAAGCTTCGGTAAACTGACGCGAACCGAACGTAAGCGACTTGATCAAGACGCTTTAGCGCTTCCATCACAAGCTCACCAACGGCGCGCGAGTCAATTTCTCGCTCGCCTGTCGCTCTCAAACGGTTTTTTATCTGACCCAACTCGCTCTCGACTGCCTCTACAGCAACTGGACGCTTCTCGAGTGCTCGCTGCAGACCAGCGCGCAACTTCTCTTCATCAAAAGGTTCACGACTACCGTCTTGCTTAATGACTCGAGGCATAACGAGTTCAGCCGCCTCATACGTGGTGAATCGCTCGCGGCAATTGACGCACTCGCGGCGACGCCGAACCTGCCCCCCATCAGCCACCAATCTCGAATCGATGACTTTTGTATCATCGGCTCCACAAAATGGACAAAACATCGCTTTTAAACCCTCTTAGTATCCTTATTTTGGCGTTTTGCGGGATTCAGTCGGCGTAGACAGGGAAGCGCGCGCAAAGTGCTTTAACGTTTTCTCGCACAGTATCAATGACTGAATCAGGGTCGCTAGACTCCAAGCCCTCAAGCACGTCACAAATCCAGTGGGTCATTGTCCGAGTCTCCTCATCACCAAACCCACGTGTGGTTATGGCAGGTGTCCCCAAACGTAAGCCCGAGGTAACAAAGGGCGACCGCGGGTCGTTTGGTACGGCATTTTTGTTAACAGTAATGTAAGCACGCCCAAGCGCGGCGTCTGCATCTTTACCGGTGTATTCTTTGTCTCTCAGATCAAGCAACATCAAGTGGTTGTCGGTGCCACCCGATACAAGATTGAAGCCCCTACTTGTGAATGTCTCCGCCATCACCTTGGCATTTCGAACTACTTGCTTTTGATAGTCGACGAACGCAGGGTCCATTGCTTCTTTGAAGGCTACCGCCTTTGCCGCGATCGCGTGCATCAGAGGACCACCCTGAGCGCCGGGGAAAATCGCTGAATTCAACTTCTTATGTAGCTCTTCGTTTTCTCGCGCCAAGATCAGACCTGAGCGCGGACCACGTAATGTTTTGTGAGTCGTTGTTGTAACAACGTCAGCGTGTGGAATGGGGCTTGGGTATACACCCGCCGCAACCAGACCAGCAACGTGGGCCATGTCAACGAGTAGGTACGCACCTACTGCATCAGCAATCTCGCGGAACTTTGACCAATCCATGATGCGGCTGTAAGCACTGAAGCCACCAATGATGAGCTTGGGCTCGTGTTCAAGCGCCATAGCCATCAGCTGATCGTAGTCGATCTCGCCCGTTGCATTGTCAATGCCATACTGAACTGCATTGTAGATCTTGCCTGAGAAGTTAACCCCGGCGCCGTGGGTCAAGTGACCACCGTCTGCAAGGCTCATTCCCATCACAGTATCACCGGGCTGCAACAACGCGTGGAACACCGCAATGTTTGCGCTTGATCCAGAGTGTGGTTGTACGTTGGCGTAGGCAGCACCGAAGAGCGCCTTCGCTCGCTCAATCGCCAAAACTTCGGCGCGATCGACAAATTCGCAGCCGCCGTAGTAGCGCTTGCCCGGGTAGCCCTCTGCGTATTTGTTAGTGAGAACGCTACCCTGCGCCTCAAGAACCCTTGGGCTCGCGTAGTTTTCTGAAGCAATCAACTCGATATGCTCTTCCTGCCGCTGTGTCTCTAGTGTCATCGCATCCCACAGCTCGCTGTCAAACGATGAGATATTTTGTGAAGATGAGTAACCGTGACCGGAGGGCGTCTTCGCAGCCTGATTCATGGGGTGTTCTCCTAAGAAAATGTGCGCGAAACAGAGCGCGCAAACAGACGATGTGGTGATAATAGCGCAGCTAACCACAGCATGCAGTGGAATCCGCAGTTTTACCGAGAGTTGCCAAAGTTATATTGGCCACTTCGTAATATTAGTTACATAAAAATGTAACATAAGTCTTGGATCATCACGGCCCTGATAGAGGGGGCAAAGATAATGCGGATCAGTATTTTTGGCAGCGGCTACGTTGGGTTGGTGCAAGCGGCTGTGTTTGCAGATGTAGGTCACCGCGTTATTTGCATGGATATCGACGAGGCGCGCGTCCAACGCCTTCGAGCAGGCGAGGTTCCCTTTTTCGAGCCGGGTCTCAGCAGAATGGTCCTGCAGGCAGTGGACGAGGGTTTGCTGACCTTCACTAGTGATACTCAAACCGCTGTTCAAGAGAGCGAGTTCTTGTTCATTTGTGTTGGCACGCCTTCGGGCGAAGATGGCAGTGCTGACTTGCGTTACGTGATGAGCGTCGCAGACGGCATTGCCGAGTACATGAACGGACGCAAAGTCGTTGTGAACAAGTCTACTGTGCCTGTGGGTACAGCGGATGCCGTGACGGCGCGTATTCAATCAGGCCTTAAAACTCATGGACACAGCCACTCGTTCGAGGTCTGCTCTAACCCAGAGTTTTTAAAGGAAGGCTCGGCAGTCAGTGACGCGAAAAGCCCCGACCGAATTATTGTGGGGGCGCGGTCAGAAGACACAAAAGCTGACTTCAAACGCATGTATGCAGCATTTAACCGCAACCGCGACAAGCTAATGTTTATGGACCCGCGCAGTGCTGAGCTCACAAAATACGCAGCGAATGCGATGCTCGCCACCAAAATAAGCTTCATCAATGAGATCGCCAACATCGCTGAAACAGTTGGTGCGGACATCGAACTGGTAAGACAGGGCATCGGCTCAGACCCAAGAATTGGCTACCAATTTATTTACCCTGGTGCTGGCTATGGAGGCTCCTGCTTCCCTAAAGATGTGAGGGCACTAAAGCACCTGGCACAGTCTGAAGGCTGCCATGCATCCATTTTGACTGCGGTCCACGACACGAATCAGCGACAGAAGAACAAGCTCGCTGAGCGCGTGATGCAGCGCCTTGGCGCCAACCTCGAAGGCAAAACTATTGCTGTCTGGGGTTTGGCATTCAAACCCAATACAGACGATATGCGTGAAGCGCCGAGCCGCTTCTTACTGGAAAACATCTGGTCTTGCGGTGGCCAGGTGCGCGCCTTTGACCCAGAGGCAATGGAAGCCTGCCGCGCTATCTACGGAGATCGCGACGATATGACCTATTTGGGCTCTAAGGAAGAGGCCTTAAAAGGTGCAGACTGTCTCGTAGTCTGCACCGAATGGCGGACCTTTTGGTCACCCGACTTCGACGAGATCAAACGTGCGCTAAGTGAGCCAGTGATTGTCGATGGCCGTAATCTCTACGATCCCAATTATCTTGCCAGCATAGGCGTCGAATATTATGGAATTGGCCGCGGGCTATCGGTAGTTAAATATTGAAGACTCTCCAAGTAGGCTGGCGCGAGTGGGTTGAATTACCCGAACTCGCCATTGGCCCCATCAAAGCCAAGGTGGACACGGGTGCACGCACCAGTGCGTTGCACGCGATCGATGTAGAGATCACTGAACGAGACGGTCAGTCGTGGGTCGCCTTCACCTATGAACATGAAGATGGCTCACTGGGTGCCCACAACGAGGCTCCCGTGGCGGAGTTCCGTGAAGTAACGAATTCAGGCGGCCAAAGCGAATTGCGGCCCGTCATCAAGACCCCTCTTAAGCTCGGGGGTGTTTACAAGCTTATCGAGCTAACGCTAACGCAGCGCGACAACATGGCATATCGAATGCTTGTTGGCCGCACTACCCTATCTACCGACTTTATTGTGGCACCCGCCGAAAGCTTCCTGCTGGGTGGCGATGAATCAAATCCCGGAAACCCCGAATGAAAATAGCGATCTTATCTCGCAATCCTGACCTTTATAGCACTAGCCGCCTTTTCGAAGAGGCAGAGCGTAAAGCGCATGAGTGCCGAGTCATCGACACACTAAAGTGCTCGATCGACATCACAACGGCCAACCCCGCTATTTGGTACAAAGGTGAGAAGCTCGAGCGCCAGGACGCAATTGTTCCTCGCATAGGCGCCTCAATTACTGATTACGGAACCGCCGTTATTCGTCAATTTGAAATGATGGACACCTATAGCCTCGTGGGCTCCATACCGCTAGGGCGATCACGGTCTAAACTTCGAGCACTGCAACTGCTCGCGCGCAAGGGGCTAGGCATGCCCGCCACCGGATTCGCCCACGACGTTCATAACACGAGACAGCTGATTAAGTTGGTTGGGGGAGCGCCTGTTGTTGTGAAACTCTTAGAGGGAACACAAGGTCGTGGCGTTGTCCTTGCGGAGACGGGAAAAGCAGCGGAGTCGGTTATCGATGCGTTTACCGAGTTGAAAGCAGACTTCCTCGTCCAGGAATTTATCAAAGAGGCGGGCGGTAGCGACGTCAGATGTTTCGTCATTGGCAATCGCGTTGTTGCCGCTATGGAACGCGTGTCACTCCCTGGCGAATTTCGATCAAACTTGCATCGTGGCGGCAGCGCGCAACTGACGAAATTAACACCCACAGAACGACGGACGGCGGTCAAAGCGGCTCAAACCATGGGGCTCGATGTCGCCGGTGTTGATCTCATTCGATCGAGTCGCGGACCGTTGGTGCTCGAGGTCAACTCGTCTCCGGGGCTTCGAGGTATTGAAGAAGCAACCGGGGTTAATGTTGCGGGTAAAATCATCAAGTACATTGAAGATAATGTGGACTCGGCAAAGTCTCGAAGAAAAGACAAAGGCTAAAATATTGGCATAGGCGGCGTATTCGCAGGTCCAAACACTGCACACTAATGCTGCTCTAGTTCGCGTTGGTGTATCTCTACTTGGTCAACGTTAAGCTTTAGCAACGAGACAAAGAGATTAGCTGACCGCAGCGGCAACGATCGTCAGCAAGATAAGTTGTATTCTTTGCCGCATGCACTGGAACACCTGAGCCTTGAAACAACGGCAACATATCTATGTTCGTCTTTGCTAGGGACTTTAATAGAACCGGATCCGCACTCCCAAGATTGATTAACGATCTTTATAGTCAACAAGGTCAAACGTCGAGTCGTCTTTTATTTTTCTGCAAAATGCGCCTGTCGCAGTCTGACTTGGCTATGAACTTGGAGGTAGAATTGACGTTTTCCAGCAATCAGCCCAGTCCACACAAGGTTTGATACATGAGTGACAACAAACACGGCAAGAGTGGTCAGTACGTCTACTCTATGAATCGCGTCAGCAAGGTGGTGCCCCCCAAACGCGAAATCTTAAAAGACATCTCTCTCTCTTTTTTCCCTGGCGCAAAAATTGGTGTTTTGGGGCTTAATGGGGCTGGTAAGTCAACGCTACTTAAAATCATGGCGGGTATAGACACTGATATTCAGGGCGAAGCACGGCCACAGGCCGGTATCAAGATTGGCTACCTCGCTCAGGAACCGCAACTGAATCCAGAAAAAGACGTGCGTGGAAATGTTGAAGAAGGGCTCGCCGAGGCGATCGATGCGCTGGCGGGGCTCGACAAAATCTACGCCGCTTATGCCGAGCCCGATGCAGATTTCGACGCCTTAGCTAAAGAGCAGGCGCGGCTAGAAGACATTATTCAAGCCACAGACGCACACAACCTCGAGACTCGCCTCAATGTTGCAGCTGATGCGCTCAGGTTACCGCCTTGGGATGCCGATGTTACCAACCTATCGGGCGGTGAGCAGCGCCGTGTTGCGCTCGCAAGGCTTTTACTCAGCGAGCCCGACATGTTGCTCTTAGACGAGCCGACCAACCACTTAGATGCTGAGTCGGTGGGCTGGTTAGAGAGATTCCTTGAGGGTTTCACGGGTACGGTGGTCGCCATTACCCACGACCGCTATTTCCTGGACAACGCAGCGGGCTGGATCTTAGAACTCGATCGCGGTCGCGGCATTCCCTATGAAGGCAACTACTCCACTTGGTTGGAAGCGAAAGATCAGCGCTTGGCTCAAGAGCAACGCCAAGAAGCGTCTCGACAAAAAGCCATCAAGGCTGAGCTGGAGTGGGTAAGATCAAACCCGAAAGGTCGGCAGGCAAAAAACAAAGCCCGTCTTGCCCGGTTTGATGAACTGAACTCGCAAGATTTCCAGACTCGTAACGAAACCAACGAAATTTATATTCCACCCGGTCCACGCCTCGGCGACAAGGTGATCGAAGTCGAAGGTCTGAGAAAGGTTTTTGGTGATCGTCTGTTATTTGACGATGTGACGTTTACCGTACCGAAGGGCGCGATCGTGGGTATCGTCGGCGCGAACGGCATGGGTAAGTCGACCCTTTTCCGAATGCTGATGGGGCATGAGCAGCCCGATGGTGGTTCAGTAACTGTTGGCGAAACGGTACAACTAGGATATGTCGATCAGTCTCGCGATGATCTCGACGGGTCTAAAACAGTCTGGGAGGAAGTGTCCGACGGTCTCGATATCATCCGCATCGGTACCTACGAAGTGCCTTCACGCTCGTATATAGGTCGATTCAATTTCAAAGGCTCCGACCAACAAAAGTTCGTAAAGGACTTGTCAGGTGGTGAGCGAAACCGATTGCACCTTGCCAAGCTGCTGAAGCAAGGCGCCAACGTGCTGCTGCTCGACGAACCTACCAATGACCTTGATGTCGAGACGCTTCGGGCTCTTGAGGACGCTATACAAGCCTTCCCCGGCTCGGCCATGGTGATCTCGCACGATCGCTGGTTCCTAGATCGTATTGCTACGCACATTCTCGCTTACGAGGATGACGGCTCCATTGTCTTCCACGAGGGCAACTACAGCGAGTACGAAGAAGATCGTCGCGCTCGACTAGGAAGAGATGCCGACGTTCCGAGTCGCGTGAAGCACCGGAAGTTGATGTAGGTAGACTATTAGAGCGCGGCAAGAGCAACTAACGCAGTCGGTCAATAACTGATCAACTCGATGATCAGCCTCATCTAAAGCACACAACATTCGGCACGTGCCTCCCTGTCGGGGTTCGTTTCTTTTGTTGCCAACTACACCAGCCTTCCTAGACAATCTGGGCCCTCAATGGGCCATGATCACAAGGCTTGATGGTAGTCAAAACCTCGGTTAATCAAAGAGTGCAATGGCCTCATCAAGCCGCGAGACAGGTTGTACCTGAATACCAGGAATCTTTGTTCTCGGCGCATTGCCTTTTGGAACGATTGCGCGCTTAAAGCCGTGCTTCGCCGCTTCGGCAATTCGTTCCTGACCGCTAGTTACCGGACGGATCTCACCCGTCAGACCAACCTCACCAAAGACAACGAGGTCTTTGGGAAGCACCTTGTTACGAAGACTTGAGACGACAGCGAGTAAGAGCGATAAGTCGCCGCTGGTTTCAGCGATTCGAACACCACCCACCACATTGGCAAAGACGTCCTGATCACCCACTTGTAAGCCCACGTGTCGGTGCAAAACAGCGAGCAACATAGCGAGCCGGTTCTGTTCAAAGCCCACCGCAACACGGCGAGGATTGCCCAAATTACTGGCATCTACCAGTGCCTGAATCTCCACCAACAGCGGACGCGTTCCCTCCCAAACGACTACGACCACAGTACCGGGCGCAGGCGTCTCGGCTCGCTCCAAGAAGATCGCTGAAGGGTTTAGCACTTCCTTTAGACCGACATCGGTCATGGCGAACACGCCAAGCTCATTCACCGCACCAAAGCGATTTTTCTGACCTCGCAGGGTCCGGTAGCGAGAATCTTGCTCACCCTCAAGCAGTACTGAGCAGTCAATCATATGTTCCAGCACTTTGGGTCCCGCGAGGCTACCGTCCTTTGTGACATGGCCCACCAAAATCAATACGGTCCCCGTTTGCTTAGCGTAGCGTGTCAGCAAGGCTGCGCAATCCCTTACTTGCGCGACGCTTCCGGGCGCGGAAGTCAAAGCATCGCTGTGAATCACCTGAATAGAGTCAACCACCAAGACCTTAGGCTTATGCTTGTCGGCGGCTAAGAGAATTTCATTAACATCGGTCTCTGCCATGAGCTGCAACGCATCGGTTTCCAGCCCCAAGCGCTTAGCGCGCATGGCAACCTGCTGAGGAGACTCCTCACCGGTAACGTAAAGTGCCTGCGATTGCGCGGCAAGTTTGCACAGGGTTTGAAGCAGCAGCGTGCTCTTACCAGCGCCGGGATGGCCCCCGATCAAAATAGCGGAGCCCGGGACAAAGCCACCTCCCAAGACCCGATCAAGCTCAGCAAAGCCAGAACTGAATCGTGGAAGATCAATAAGGTCAATTTCTGAAAGCTTCTGCACCTTAGCTGTCGTGCCGGCGAACCCGCCGCGAGACTTTGGACTCGTCACCGCACTAGCGCTTGAGAGTCGAACTTCTGAGAGCGTATTCCACGCCTGACAGGCCGAGCACTGGCCCTGCCACTTGCGATAGTCAGCACCGCAGTCATTACAGACAAAGGCCGTCTTAGTTTTTGCCATAGATCGCTCCGACGGGGGTGCCGAGACACTCCGAAACCGCTATGCTACCAGACCAGGAGCCACAGCTAACATCCATGTCTAACTCACGATTCATCCCTGAACGTTATTGCACGTTCTCTGCTCAACTAGCGGCGACAATTGGTCTTGAGGAAGCCGTCCTACTGCAGGGTTTGAGTCGTCAGTTGGACGGCAGTCGCGCGCATAGCGGCACCATATCTATTCCTTCGCTGGTGTCGGAATTCCCTTTTTGGGATGAGATAAAACTGAACCAGCTGCTTCAGCGCCTCGTCGATTTGGGAATCATTTTGGCAACGCCAACATCCGACCCCGCCATCTGGTCAACAGACTGGGAGCAGACACGGGAAGACCTCAAGCCAGATCATGTACAAGCGTGGCGCCCGAGTGAGCACGTGATTGATCTACTGAACTTGAACCATGGATTAACGCGCGATTACATCCTGTCCCAGCTGAAGACTTTCGATCGTTCAGGCGACCCCAAGGGGTATGACAGTCGTTTCAGACAGCACGTTTTATCGGAGTGGCGGCACAGTCAAAGGCACCCCGCTTTTACTATTAAAGAACCGCCAAAATTTGATAATCAATGGCAACCCAGTGGCGACGCACAGGAAATCCTTGCGCGCGCCGAGATACCCGTCTCGTTTTACGACAGCGTAAGGCCCGAGTTCATTCTCTATTGGAAAGAGCGTGGCGGTGCACCCAAGGATGTAAACAGTAAGTTCATACAGTTTGTTCGCCAGCGCTGGGTCCGCCACGAAAACAGCATTCAGCACAGCACACTACCTGAACGACTAAGCCCACAGTGGCGACCCAATGCAGCTGTATATGAAACACTATTATTGTCGGGAATTAGTCAGGATTACGCAGATTCTGTACTCAGCGAATTTGTTGTTTATTGGGTCGATAGCAACGAGGTGCATACCTCATGGAACGCAAAGTTTTTGCAGCATGTAAAATACCAATGGCAACGCCATCAGGAGCAGACAAGTGGCAGATCAACACCAGGCGGCAGAACTAGCCCAGCAGATCGCACGAAAGACCGCAGCATCTCCGACGACCTCAGCGACACCAGCTGGGCAGGCTAATACCGAGCCCTCGGAAGAAGCGATTCTGGATAGCGGGTTGGTCGAAGCGATCAACCAAGTGTTTGCGCTCTTTCGGCTTAATTATCACAACCAGTATTACGCCGCCTGGTCGGACGCGCAGCAGTTGGGCCAGGTCAAGCGGCTATGGCTAGAAGCGCTGGGGCATTTTTCAAGCGAGTTAATTCTTATGGGCGCGAGGCGTGCGATTGAGGGCAGCGACTATCTTCCCACACTGAACCGTATGCTTTCGAGCTGCTCTGAGGCGCTCGGTGAGCTCGGTTTGCCTACAGCAAATGTGGCTTACGAAGAGGCTTGCCTGGCACCTAGCCCAAAGGCAGAAGCAAGCTGGACTCACCCCATTGCTTATCTCGCTGGGCGCGACACCGGGTGGTATTTACTGGCGAACCATGCTCGTAATGACGCATGGCCGGCGTTTCAAGTGCACTACAACCGGTGGCTGAGGCAAGCGCTTGCGGGAGAGACGTTGACGATTCCGGAGCGCAAAACAATTGACGCGCCACGTGAGGAGAGCACCATGTCAACTGATCAAAGAAAAGAAGCGCTGTACGCGCTCAAAGAGCAACTAGGCTTTTAACCGAGGGTTCCGTTAAAAGCCCTGCTCACTAAGGTAACGCTCTAGCGACAGGCGCTCTGCATCCAGTGCCTTGATCAGACCTGGAGCCTGCTCAAGCTCACCTGCCGCCATTGCGAATTGCAACAACTTAGCAATCTCAGAGAGTTGACCGGCTTGAGCGTTACCACAGGTCCCCTTCAGACGGTGTGCCAAGGCGCGAATTGGTTCCCGCTGTTGCTCGATCTGAATGAGTTTTAACTGCTCGATATCACCCAAAATTTCAGCCCGAAACTTCTCAAGAATCATTTTTACGAGGCCACCGTCACCACCGAGCATCACCCGCAGCGCATTGAGATCAATGGGTGGATCTTCCCTAGGCACCGTAGTGCTCATAATCATTCCTCGCTAGGTTTTCAAATCGTGTGAACTGCCCTTGGAAAGACAAACGACAGGTACCTATCGGCCCATTACGCTGCTTACCAATAATGATTTCGGCCACACCCTTATCGGGAGAATCCTCGTTGTACACCTCATCGCGGTAGATAAACATAATGACATCAGCATCCTGCTCAATCGCGCCCGATTCACGAAGATCTGAGTTCACAGGGCGTTTATTCGGTCGTTGCTCCAGCGATCGATTGAGCTGTGACAAAGCAACTACCGGAACCTTAAATTCCTTGGCGATCGCTTTCAAACTCCGCGAGATCTCAGAGATCTCTGCTGTTCGACCCTCGTTAGCACCTGCAACCCGCATCAGCTGAAGATAATCGACCATGATCATACCCAGAGCACCCTGTTCACGGACTAACTTTCTGACACGCGATCGAAGTTCCGTCGGGGTCAGCGCCGGTGTATCATCGATGAACACCTGCGTGCCTTTCAGCTTCTCTGTCGCGCTAGCAAGTTTCGGCCAATCGTCTTGCTCGAGCTTACCGTTTCGCACGCGTGACTGATCAATGCGACCCAAAGACGACAGCATACGAATAACTAGTTGCTCAGCGGGCATCTCCATTGAAAAAACCATGAGCGGACGCTCGCTCACCAACGCCGCATTCTCGATAAGGTTCAATGCAAACGAGGTTTTGCCCATCGATGGGCGTCCAGCAACGATAACGAGATCTGAAGGTTGTAAGCCGGAGGTCATTCGATCCAAGTCGATAAAACCGGTGGTCAATCCGGTGATGTCGCCACCCGTGTTATACAGCTCTTCGATACGATCGATCGCGCCTTTCAGTAGCCCTTCCATATCCCGGGGACCACCGGCTTTCTGACCACTTTCTGAAATCTGCATGATGAGGCGCTCAGCCTCGTCAACTAGCTCCTCAGCACTACGCCCCTCGGGATTAAAGCCTGCCGAGGCGATGTTCTGCGCGGCGTTGATAAGCTGTCTGAGCACAGAGCGCTCTCGCACAGCCTTAGCATACGCTCGAACATTAGAAGCGGTCGGGGTTTGCTCGGCGAGTTCTGCGAGGTATGTGTGCCCACCTGCGGCGTCCAGTTCGCCCGTTGCGAGCAAACGATCAGATACGGTGACAACGTCCACCGGCTCGCCACGATCAACAAGTAAAGCAATTTGGCGGAAGATAGCCCTGTGCTCGGGACGATAAAAGTCGGCGGCCGCGACAACTTCGGCAACGCCGTCCCAACTATCGGACGAGATCAGAAGAGCGCCAATGACAGAGCGCTCCGCTTCTACAGACTGTGGCTGCAGCTTTAGCTTGGCAACATCCCAATCGGGATTTGATGCTGTCTCCATATCAACTCATTACCGATCATATCGTGTTGATCTTACCGAGCCTTTCTCGGCGGTACAGCATGCCACAGTTAAGAACTGTGGCGTAAGAGACATTCGTTACTCCGCAACGATTACAATGTTTGCTGTTGTCGCTACCTCAGCATGGAGCTGGATCATTATCTCGTACTCACCCAGTTCACGAATCGCACCATCTGGGAGGCGTACTTCAGACTTATCGGTTTCACAACCGGCAGCCGTCAGTGCTTCGGCAATATCACGAGTACCAACTGAACCAAAGAGCTTACCCTCTTCACCAGAGGTTGCTGCGATTTTCAGCTGATCCAAAGCCTGAATCCCCTCAGCACGCTTTTGTGCCGCCTCAAGCGTCGCAGCTGCAGCGGCTTCAAGCTCCGCACGGCGCGCCTCGAACTTCTCAACGTTCTCAGGTGTGGCAGGTACTGCTTTGCCCTGCGGGATAAGGAAGTTACGGCCATAGCCTGGCTTCACATCAACACGGTCACCCAGTCCACCCAAGCTACCTACGTTATCGAGCAGAATTACTTCCATCGTTTTTTCCCTCTAATTTGAGCACGCTGTGCCCAACCTTCTCTAAACTCATTTCGCCTTTGCTCGACGCCCTAAGTCAAGGAAAGCGTCTAGCAAAACCGCTAGTAACACGCCGACTTTCAATCCATCGACGATAATCCACAGCACGTAGCCGACTGCCAGAAACGTGCCTCCTAGCTGTTGCCGCTTTGCAATATGGTGGAACAATGCAAAACCAGCCAGGGTGACGGGAATTCCCGCCAGCGCAGACCAAGCTGCTGCCTCACTGTCATTAAGGGCTCCCAACATAGCAACGAGCACCAAAATGGCTGTTAAAACACTGGGCAATCTGAACGCCCTGAACTCCTCGCCAAATGCACCCGGCTTGAAGAGCACTGCCTGCCAATACCGTCCTAGCAACAAACTCAAGGACGCTATCAGCGCATTTCCGGTTGCCATCAAACCCGCAACCTGAGTCGTTGTGGGTCGGAAGGCATTCAGCGACTCACCCGATTTGGGGGACTCTGCCTGAAGCGCAGCAATCCACGTATCCAGCATCGATAACATGGCCTCTAAAAAGGCCGTGTTCAACGTCAGCAACGCCAGGCCACCAACTGCCGATACCGGAACAATGGCCAGCAATGCAAGCGACAGACTTAAGGTCTGCGCGAGCACCACCGTGCCCACGAACACGGTACCCAGTAAGAAACCAGTTCCGTAGTCTCCACTTACCCAGCCCACCAAGAGCGCAGGTAGCAGAGACCATAACGCCACCCAGCCGCCATCGCGCAATCCTTGCACCATGGTGACCAGGGCTATCGCCGCAGCACTGATCGGCGCGGCGAACACAAGCACTGAGCCCAGAACAGCTACCGCTAGCGCTTGCCAGCGGCCACGCATGATGAATTCAGCGAGGCCGCGCATCACTTTCTTACTGGTGAGCGTCCGTGTAAGGCAAAAGCGCTAGGTAACGAGCGCGCTTAATAGCCGTCGCCAACTGACGCTGGTACTTCGCTTTAGTCCCTGTGATACGGCTAGGTACGATCTTGCCGGTCTCAGTGATGTACTGCTTAAGAACTTCCAAATCTTTGTAGTCAATTTCTTTAACGCCTTCGGCGGTGAAACGACAGAACTTTCTACGTCGGAAAAAACGTGACATCGATTACTCCTCCCCTTCGTCATCAGTTTCGGCAGACACTTCTTCAGCAGCCTCGTCAGAAGCTGCCTCATCAGCTACTTCGGCTTCAGCTGATTTTGCTTCTGCTGCCTGACGTTCTTGATAACGTGACTTGCGCTCACGGTCCTCTTTCTCGGACTTCATAATCAGAGACTCTTCAGTCACTGACTCGTCCCGACGAATAACGAGGTTGCGAATAACCGCATCGTTGTAGCGGAATGTAGTTGTCAGCTCCTCCATGGCCTCATTGCTGGCCTCAACGTTCATCAAGACGTAGTGAGCCTTGTGGATCTTGTTGATGTGGTAAGCAAGCTGACGTCGACCCCAATCTTCGAGACGGTGAACTTGTCCGCCATCCTTGGTGATCACATTGGTGTACCGCTCGATCATACCCGGTACTTGTTCCGACTGATCCGGATGGACCATAAAGACGATTTCGTAGTGTCGCACTAACGATCTCTCCCTTCGGTTGTAGCTGCCTGACTAGCAGTGCAGCAAGGAGTTAAGGCTCAGAGAGCCCAGCTAATTGTGAGGCGCGGAGTCTACAGAGACACAAACAAGAATGCAATTACCCGCTGCGACGTTGGCGAACGACTTCAAACAAGCATATTCCCGTTGCCACGGAGACATTTAGACTCGACACATCACCCGCCATCGGCAACTTAACCAAAAAATCGCAAGCGTCAGTCGTCAGGCGTCGCATACCAGGGCCTTCTGCCCCCATTACCAGGGCGATGGGCATCGATAAATCTTGATCATACAACAACGTATCAGCATCGCCGGTGGTGCCAACAATCCAGATGCCCAGTTCCTTGAGCGAATTCAGCGTCCTCACCAAATTAGTAACACGGACAAGCGGAATCACATCGGCGGCTCCGCTGGCTACCTTTCGAGCAACAGCGTTTAGTTCTGCGCTGTTGTCTTTCGGTACGATGACTGCCGCTACACCCGCAGCATCTGCAGATCGGAGGCAGGCACCAAGATTGTGAGGATCAGTCACACCGTCGAGTACAAGGACAAGTGGACAGTCTATACCCTTAAGGTAGCCTGAGAGTTCGCGCTCACCTATGTCACCATCACCCTGTAGCGGCTTTATAACCGCAACAACACCCTGATGGCGCTCTGCTATCATCGCGTCTAGCGCTGCTTTTGAGCTCCTTTCTACCGCGATACCTTGATTTTGAGCGAGTGACAAGAGCCCTTGAATCCGTTTGTCATTGCGGTCAGATTGGATTGACAGCGAGATGATCCGCTCAGGCGAGCGCCGCAACAGAACGTCTACAGCGTGGATTCCGTAGGCAGTGTCAGACATTAGCCTCGCCCCCGACCCTTTGGTGCGCCTTTAGTCTTGGAAGTCTTTTTGGGCCCTCTTGCCTTAGGCTTAGCCACCTTTACTTTTGGCTTAGTCGCTGTGGCTTTTGATGTCTTAGCGTTTAGCCCGTTTGCCTTAGAGGATTTCTTATCTGATGAGTCCCTACTCGACGGCCTTCTCTCACCGGACCGAACCGACTTCGATCGCCTCGAAGATGGGACATCGGAGGCACTTGACTGTCGTCGCGGGGACTTCTTATTGCCTCGACGGCCGGCGCCGGGCGTTACTTCGCCGACAATTTCAAGGTCAATCTTCCGGTCATCAAGATCAACTCGCGCTACCTGTACCCGAACAGCGTCTCCTAATTGATAGGTTTTGCGGGTGTGCTCGCCCACCAGTCTTTGAGAAGCTTGGTCAAAATGGTAATAGTCGGAAGGTAAGGCGCTGATATGCACCAAGCCCTCCATATAGATATCGCTAAGCTCTACAAACATACCAAAGCGCGTTACCGAAGCCACAACCCCTGCATACTCATCACCGATGTGGTGGCGTAAGTATTCGCATTTGAGCCATAACTGCACATCGCGAGTCGCATCATCCGCACGACGCTCAGTCATCGAGCAATGCTCACCTGCCGCCACAAGATCCACCATTGTATAAGGGTAAAGCGCGCGGCTTTTCTCTTTAGATAACTTCCGAGGCGTTGAACCCGTGCTGATCGCCAAGCGTTTGATCGCTCGATGCACAAGAAGATCGGGATAGCGCCGAATTGGAGAAGTGAAGTGCGCATAAGCCTCGTAGTTCAACCCAAAGTGCCCATTGTTATCAGGCTTATAGACCGCCTGACTAAGCGAACGAAGCAACATGGTTTGAATCACTTGAGAATCATCGCGATCGTTCAGCCGTGATAACACCGTTTGATAATCGAGCGGAGTGGGGTCCAAGCCGCCTGGCAACTCCAGCGCCAACTCTCCCAAAAACTTGCGTAGTGCCTCTAGTCGCTCCGCTGAGGGCCCCTCGTGCACTCTAAATAACCCGGAGAGCTCAGAGGCTTCCAGAAAATTGGCCGTCGCGACATTCGCCGCTAACATGCACTCTTCAATGAGCTTGTGCGCATCGTTCCGATTTACAGGAACGATCGCATCGATTTTTCGATTGTCATCGAAGATAATTCGGGTTTCCACAGTTTCAAAGTCAATTGCCCCGCGCCTTGCACGCGCTTGGCGTAGCACTTTGTAGAGCGCATGAAGCCTGAACAGGCCCTCAAATCGCTCCGACGGCACAGCATCGCACCAGCCATTTTCTAAAACCTCAGCTACCTGGGTGTAAGTCAATCTAGCGTGTGAATGAATAACAGCCTCGTAAAATGCGGACTCAGTCACCTGGCCGTCAGCATCTATAAGCATCTCGCAGACCATGGCGAGACGATCGACGGCGGGTTTCAGGGAGCAGAGGCCGTTTGAAAGCACCTCGGGAAACATCGGTACAACCCGCTCAGGGAAGTACACAGAGTTACCACGATTGAAAGCCTCTTCGTCTAGCGCACTACTGATGGGTACGTAATGGCTGACATCGGCAATGGCCACCCAAAGTCGAAATCCAGACCCCTCAGCTTCACAATAAACCGCATCATCAAAATCCCTCGCGTCTTCGCCATCGATAGTGACCAGCCCTAGATGCCGCAGATCAACACGATTTTCTTTATCAGACTCCGACGGCTCGTCTCGCAACGCGCCTGCCTCTGAAAGAACGTCATCCGGCCACTCGTTGGGTATATCGTGTGCGCGAATTGCTACGTCAATTTCGAGGCCTGGATCCAAGTGATCACCAAGTATTTCCTCAACCTCGCCCTTGGCACCCAGAACCTCTGTTGGGTAGCCTGTAATTTTGACCGAGACCAATTGTCCGGATTTTGCGCCCGCCTTAGCCTTAGGTGGGATGAGAACGTGATTACTGATTCGCCGGTTATGTGGCATTAAGTAGCCGATTCCACCCTCTTCCATATAACGACCAATGATCGATGTGTGTGCACGGGTGAGCACCTCTACAATCTGCCCCGACGGTCTTCCTTTGTCGTCGTAGCCTGACTCCGCGACCAGCACTTCGTCGCCATCAAAGACCCGGAACATCTGTCGGCTCGACAAAAAGAAATCGTCCCCGTCTTCAACGGGTGAAGCAAAGCCATAGCCGTCGCGATGACCGATCACCTTGCACTTTACGAGGTCCATCTTTTTAGGAAGTCCCAAGGCACCTCTGCGGCCCGAGATAACCTGGCCATCACGTTGCATCGCCCGTAATCGCTTTTGGAGGGAGAACAAGTCACTCTCATTAATAATGCCTAGTGCAGCCGCTAATTCAGATATCCGCATGGGGACATCACGGTCCGCCAAAACCTCGAGAATAAGCTCACGGCTGGCGATCGGCTGTTCGTATTTTTGTGCCTCGCGTGCCGCTTGAGGATCTTGCAAAGTTTGAGGCTCGGTAGGTTTTTTCAAAAGTCCGCCAATGAAGGGTAGTTAGAAGCAGGATGGCTTCTCGATATACTGGAAGTGTACGGCCATGAGATTGACAAATAAATGTTCAAGCCGTAGCCTCGCGATCCGTCGTTTTGCCTTACCTGCCCAGGTGGTGAAATTGGTAGACACGCTAGCTTCAGGTGCTAGTGCTCGCAAGGGCGTGGAGGTTCAAGTCCTCTCCTGGGCACCAACCTCAAAAAAAGGATCGAGCCCACGCTACGTCAATGTAGGCTTAGTGGCGAGAAAAACAAGAGGACTATTACAGCTTCGCGCCCCTTATTTGCTAACGTCGGGCGATCGCGCTCGTTAGTTAGCTAGCTAGCAGCTATGCTGATTGAAACTCTTAGTCACCCTCTCCTTGGCACCAAACTTTTCACTAACGCGAGAAGCCTACTCAAAGGTTGATCACTTTCGTTATGCAATGCTGACCTTGGCTCACAAGCTAACATTGAACTCGTCGGTGGTAACTCGGGTGATACTCCCGGAAATGACAGTCAGGACGAAGCGTTCATCTGGAAAGTTTGGTTGTGGGTTATCCCAGTAAATGCCCTCGGTAGCCACAACCTCAGTTCCAGCAGGTAGGTAATAGGTAATCTCTGACTGGGGATTAAGTGTGTACTTTGTGCCCGTATTACGGCGCGCATCCTCTGCGAGGCCAGGGATGAGAAATCTGGCGAGTATCGTTTTTGGTAACAGTCCATTGTTGACGATTGTGATGCCCTCATCACTCGCACTATGAAACTGTCGGTTTACTGTTATGTCGGCCGCACAAAACGACGAGATCGCCAGTGCCAGCACAAGGATGAAACTTCGCATAAAACACGCTCAAAGTTGTCTAAACGTATTCAAATACGAGGTTTGTCAAATCTCGGATGTTAGATCGCAGAATGAGTGAATCCAAAGAACTCTTGAAGCCTCTGCCGACGCATCAACTAGGGTTCTGTGCATCAAAATCTAAGTTGCTGCCAACGGTGATATGCAACAATTCGCAGTCCGATTTAAGCTGGCACCGTTAACTCTTGGAAGTCTCATTGCAAAATATGAGTGATTTAAAAGTGAAACCACAAAGGTACAGGCCTACCCAGATAATAAGTGGAAAACACATAACGAAGATCGGACCAGAAATAGCAGGCAAACCAAGTATCAACGGAATCGACCAAAGTGCCCCAATGTATTTTTCGAGGCTACCTCTTACCCAACCCGTCGTACCGACACCTCCGGCGGCTAGCAAGAGAACCAACACCTGAATAACAATGTGAAACAGCGACCACCAAAACACGAGACGTGCAAATTGGAGCCGGACAAACCGGCAAAAAAAATCTGTTCTCGTGCTGTTTTGCGAGAATTTCAAAATCGGTAGGGCCTGTGGCGAAATGGAGTCGGCTTGCGTAAGTCAGGGTTTGGCGAAGTCACAAAATTCACTAAGCGCTTTTAACCGTTTAAAGCCACGCCGTTAATCAATAACAGCACCGGGAGTGCGTTGTGCTGGATTACCAACCCTCCTTGTAAGGACGCAAATCTAACTCGTGAGTCCAAGCGGACGGATGCTGTTCGTGCAAGGCCCAGAAGGCCTCGGCAATTGCCTGTGGCTCGAGCGCGCCATCATCTCCGAGCGCATCGAGATAGTCTGCAAAACGGCCACGAGCAATATCGCCGTTTACAATGCCGTCGATAACGACATGGGCGACGTGAACACCTTGAGGGCCATACTCCCGAGCAAGCGCCTGGGCTAGATTACGCAGGCCCGCTTTGGCGACAGCGAAATGCGCGAAGTTAGGCTTTCCTCGAAGTGAGGCAGAAGCCCCGGTGAAAAAGAGAGAACCGCGACCCTGTTCTTGCAAAATAGGTAGCGCGAGGCGCGCGGTCAAAAACGCCCCAAAACAACCGATGCGCCAGAACTCATCGAACTGCTCAGGCGTCAGGTCCGAAAACTTGATCGGTAAGTTGCTACCGGCGTTATACACAACGGCCGCCAAAGGTTCACCGCGCAGGTTAACGCGATCAAAAACCGAATTCTGATCTTTATCCACAGTGACATTGGCAACGACAGCCTCGGCTGATCCACCCCCGCTGACCACCGACTCAACGATTCCATCAAGTTTGGATTGTGTTCTACCTGCGACAATGACGTGAAAACCGCGTGCAGCAAATTTTTGTGCCAAAGCACCGCCAACGCCGGCTACAGCGCCAGCCCCCATAATCAATACTGTCTCAGTCATAACAATCACTTTTCATGTTCAGTACGTTCAGCAATCCTTGCTGAAAAGTTACTGAGGTCTAACTCGAGCGAAGTCAGAGCCGAAGGCCTCTCTCAAACGTTTACGCCAACTGCGATTCGAGCGCCAACTACAATCTAAACACTGAGATCCAGAGCGAATATTATCCGCTTAGTTGGCCTAGTCTCAGAGTAAATCGCCACCCGCCGCCATAACAGTGGTTCCGTCGCGCTCGTAGGCTTTGAGCACGTTTTTACCGACTTTCCATCGGTGCACTTCGTCTGGACCATCCACTAAGCGCTGACTGCGAATCGAGGTATACCAATCCGCGAGCGGCGTATCACGGGAATAGCCGAGCGAGCCATGCAACTGAAGCGCCGTATCAACAACCTGGCGCACCATATTCGCGAGAAAAATTTTAGCGATGGAATTCTCCTGCGTCATATCAAGGCCATTCTCAGCTTTGTAAGCGATGTGCATGAGCATCAAACGGGCCTTGTAAATCTCCGCTGCGCAATCGGCTAACATGAACTGCACGCTCTGGCGATCCGATAACTTCTTACCGAAGGTCTCGCGTTCAAGAACATGCTTAGCCGCCATATCCAGAGCGCGCTGCGCCTTGGCTACGTTGTGCATGCCATGGCGCAATCGGCCGTAGCCCAGACGATGCTGACCCATGTTAAAGCCTTGCCCTCGCCCCCCCAGAAGGTTTTCTTTCGGCACCACCAGATCTTTTATTTGAATCTCACAATGCGCAGCACCCAGTCGCTCGCCCAAAGGTGTATGGCGATGCATCGTGTCGATGTTTCTGAGGATATTGAAGCCGGGGTTAGGGAGTTCGACAATAAAGGTGGAGAACTGTTGATGGCGCGGTGCATCGGGATCCGTCTTGGCCATGACGACGGCAATGTCAGCAACATTAGCTGACGATATATACCATTTATCTCCGTTTAGGAGGTAGTTACGCCATCTTCAATCGCCGAGGTTTTCATACCGGTCGCGTCGGAACCACCACCCTTCTCCGTCATGGCGTAACAGACACGTTTCTGACCCTCGACTAATGGCTTTAAAAACTTTTCATGTTGATACGCCGTTCCATGATGAAGCAATGTCATCATTGTTGCGTCGTCAGGACCCAGAGTATTGAGAGCGAGAGCCCCCAGCATAGACTCGCCTAACTCCATTTGCACAAGCGCATTCGCTAACGGCTTCAGCCCCATGCCACCCCACTCAACAGGGAAGAACGGGCACCATAAACCCTGCGCTCGCGCCTTTTGGCGGAGCTCTGTAAGAATGTCATCGAAGGTTTCTCCGGAAAGGCTTTTCTCGGCGGGTATGCAAACCTGTTGCACGAACTCTCAGACCTGCGCGCGAACCAGTTTGGTCTCGTCTGGAATTTCAAAATCGATCATGGCACCTACCCCATTTATTATTTTTTATTGAGGCTTAGAGTATGACCCGTTCGACTTCAGATCAAAGGATCTGATTTAAATTAGTTTAGGCCTTCAGGAGCTCGATCGCTCAACCACGTCAATCAGCGCCCAGACTCATTAGGGTGTAATTTACTCCACCATTTCTGAGGGCTGGCGGCTGAGACTACGTTATGAAAGGCCAGCTTGGTTGGATCTTAATGGCCCGCAAATGGCCTTAGACCACACCCTAGCCGTGAGCATAGCAACCAATTTCTAGCGACCTTGGCGGTTTTGAGAACCTTTGTCTAGGGCCCCCGAAGCCTTCGACGAAGATCAAGGTTCCGAGATCTGAACCTCTGATCGTGAAAAATATTTTATAAGCAACTTCTCTAAGGGCCACCTAATAAGAAGCGCAAGCGGCACAGCCGCCATTAACCAGGCCAGCCAGCCAGCAAGAAGCGACCGGCCATAGCCTTGCACCGAAGACTGAAAATCATCGCTGAACATCGTCACAATATCGGATGGGGTGATTGCTGTGGTCTCAAGACCAAATAACCATTCACCAAAGCGGATGAAAGGTATAAACATGAGAATTTGCGCGGGGTAGGCAGCGTAGTTGGCGATCTGGATGGCAACCTGATTTAGCTTAAAGACTGTAGCCACCATCACTGCGATAACCGTGGAAATACCGAGCATAGGCGTCATCCCAAGCACAAAGCCTGCGGCGAGCGCCTTAGCCATTTTCTCCGCGGTGAGTCCCTCGTTTAGTAATTGCTTTAACGGTGTTAGTAGACGCGTTTTAATAACTTTCCCCATAAATTTTTGAAACCTTTAAAACCTCCAAAAGTAACCCCTGCAGCGGGAGATGGTTACAGTGTCACAAGCGAGTAGCACCGACGTTAGTTAGAAACGGTTTTGGGACACACTCCCAAAGACAAACATTCCACGCGCAGCCCTTAAAGCGCCGCTAGCGACCATGATAGCGTCAAATCTTATCGCCGAACGACAACCCGAGTAGAGGAACTCACTCGACAGAAAAGCTGCGAAGCATCAATGCTCTATTTTTCTTAGCCTTACGAGAGAAAGGGCTTATATCTTAGATAACCATGAACTTGAAGTAGACTAGTGTACTGACTTAGCTGGCACATAAGCTCCGAGATTTTTAACTACCTGTTATTGCATTGAGTCAGCGCTCATGATTGACGAGAGTTCTATGGCTGTGTCAAGAATCGTGGTTACTTGAAGTTCAACATCTGGAGTAAAGCGAAAACCTAGAAACGCACAACGCCCAAGTTCGATACACGCCATCATAACCGCGCCCTCATCGGTGCCGTCTCCCATCATCTCTGCAACGCCGTTGAAGAAAAGGTATTGATCGAGCTCACCTGAAGCCATCAACCCCTCGCAGAGTGCATCAAGGGGGGCTTTGATTTGTGCTACCACTAATTCAGAAAAATCCACGCTATCCCCTGATGACGATTACTGTAAAAAAGTGTGTCCAGCACTTTGTTAGTGTGAGGACCAGGCAGCACCAACCCATGCATTGAATTTGTCGCTTTGTTCTCGATGAACAGCTCTATGTACTTTGACATCGTTTCCGATAGAGTTCACTCCGATAAAGCTGTCGAAGATCTCTTGCGAGTCGCTTAGCATGACGCAACGCACGTCCAGATTCTCAATAAGTCTAAGTTATGACGAGGCTAAGGTGTTCTACACGGGCAGTAAGAATCGCGTCCAAGTCACAGCGCTTGACGGTAAGAAAATCAATCTTCCATGGTCGGTTCTGCGGCCTTATTTCTCGACCACAGGCATACAAGAGCGTTTTACAATTACCTATGACGGCAACGGGAAGCTAGTGTCACTCGAGCGTGAAAGTTAACGCAACCGCGCAATAGCACGCTCTGCACCATCTAGGGCTTTGAAAATTCCCTCTCGCAGGCTGTCCATATCCACACCTTCAGTGCTCTTTTGTCCGGCCCGGTAGCGCGCATAGACGCCATGGAGAATGGCTGACGTCTTCCAGTGATTGAAACCGACGTAGTAGTCGAGAAAATCAACAGCGAAGCCCGTGCGCTCTGAGTAACGCTGTGCCAGCTCGCCTCTCAAAGGAAGGCCCGGCACTGCGGTAGGTGCGGTGGGCTCGAGGTATGGATCATTTTCCATCTCAGGCCAGGCGCGTAGCGTGTAACCCAAGTCTGCAAGTGGGTCACCCAAGGTTGCGAGCTCCCAATCCAAAACCGCGGAAACTTTCGAATCAGTTGAGAAAAGGCAGTTATGCAAGTAGTAGTCGCCGTGAACGACACTTGCCGTGACCTGCGCAGGCTGATTCTCGAGAAAATAGTCTTTGAACTCATGAGCTCTCCGATCATCGAGTTCGGCGTAGTCCACCGATGCCACCCAAGATCGATACCAGGCCTTTATTTGGCGTCCTATATAGTCCTCTTTTTTACCGAGCGAGCTGAGTCCTATCGCATCAGGGTTGAGCGAATGCATATCAGCCAATGTATCAATGAACGAATAAGCCAGCGTTGCGCGTTGATTCTCCGGCACCCATTCCAAAGTGTCTTCCGCCTTGAATAAGGGCCGCCCGCCGGAGAACCCCATAACGTAAAAGAGCGCACCGGTGACCGATATATCTTCGCAGAAACCAATGGGCTCAGGTACCGGAAAACCATGCGGTGCGAACGCAGCAATAAGCGACCACTCCCGATTCATATCGTGTGCTTTGGGCAATAATTCACCCATCGGCGGGCGTCGAATGACGGCCTTCTTGCCGACGGCGTCCTCCAATCTGTAAGTCAGATTGGAGTGCCCGCCTTCGAGACGTGACCAGGAAAACGGTGGCACAAAATAATCGGTGTTTTCAGCGATCCATGCTTCGACCGCCGGGATGTCATATCCCTCGGCAACACGGGTGTCAGTATTGTCGTTCTTATTCATCTAACCACTCATCGATTTTATTCGCCCCAACAGATCGTACTCAGGCTGGGGTCAGCTGCCAATAACTATTAAAAAGCTGAGACTAGACTATGGCGTGATAAGACCGCGTTAACAGACCGCGCCGCCTTACGTTGGAGTTCGGGTGACTCGCTTACGTGTCCAGCGAGTGAGAAACCAGACGGAGAAGAACACAATCGGTGCTGCTATTCCAAGAACGATCTTCTGATCGACCTCGAGCAACTGAGCAGCAATAGCCGCCTCCAACATAATTTCCAGCAGGCCCATGGCGTAGTAGCTGATAACGAAGGTAGAGAAGCCCTCAACTGCCTGCTGCAGACGAATTTGCGTCGCCGAATGATCGCCCATGGTTTTCATCATGGCGTGACTTTGACGGGTGCGAATGAGGTCCACCACGGAACTCTGAAGCGTGATCGCTCTTGTGACTCGCTGTGCAAGCTCTTCGATTCGTCGCTCGGCCGCTTCACAGGTTCGCATTGCCGGCTGTAGCGTGCGAAGTAGGTAGGCAGAATAGCGAAGCTGGGGCAGGCCGGCATCTTCGCGGAGCTCAACCAAACGCTGCTCCACAATTCTCGAGTACGCACGGGACGCCGCAAACCGATAACTCGATTCCGCTGCTAAGTGCTCCATGCGCGCGGACATGTTGGATAGCTTCATAAATAGCGACTCGTGATCAGCTGTATCACCCGACTGCATCAGCTCATCCATCAAAGGCTCAAGCTCGGTCTCGAGCTGATTAAGTTCTGCCATCGTCGCGCGCGCAACAGGCAGCCCCTCTACCGCCATCAACCGGTAACTCTCGGTCTCTAACACACGCTGGAGGAGGCGACCGACAGCTGTGTCTGGTAATGAGTGATCAATCAATAGGATACGGCAGTAGCCCTCTGCATCAAGATGGAAACTGGTCCAGAGCGAGGCTTTACCGTCTACCACTGGCCCGCCATAAATCTCGTTAGAACCTAAGCAAGCGCGAATGAGGTCCATGTCCAGATCCTCAGCAGACTGCTTGAGCACCTCTACATTCACGCCACAAACCAGATCGCCACTGAACACATTTTCTAGCTCACTAGGCGCAAATTGGCTGGCAGCCTCGCTGAAAAGCGGTGAGCCATTACCAGGCACTAAGCAGGTAATCGAATCAGCTTCGGTGTGGCCCTCCCACTTGAGCAATGCTGCGCCCAATTGCGCTAGGTGATAACGACTATCCTCACTCGGAGCCGGTTGACCATGCCGAGCACAAAGCTTGGTGAACACATCACGGCTTGCTGCCGCTCCATTCGTTCGTTTTATCACTTGATGGGTGCAGCGAAAAGGTGCGGGCATCGTTGCGACAGGTCGTGCATGCCACTCGTTATTCAGCCGCAAACGTGACAAAAGAGAGTCTGATGAAGACATGTGAACCACCGACGCAGGAAAAGAAAGTTAGCGATTTGTGGTGCGTAGGGGCACCACCCCAGCATCAACAATGCTCGCAGTGAAATACGCATTACCCGCGAATCCGGATGGTTAAAGGACGTTAGTCCAATATAAGACTCAGCGCCGCATCGAGAGTTAAACTGTCTAGTGCGGGTGGCTGAGCTACGATGCCAGCGGCTAAGACGACTATTCGGAGGTAGCATGCTTTATCACATCCTGTGTAAGGACAAACCTGGCCACTTACAAACACGACTTGATAACCGAGATGAGCATCTCGCCTTTGTTAATACCTTGGGCGATCGGTTATTCGCAGCGGGGCCTCTGCTCGACGATAAGGACGATATGGTAGGCTCAGTGCTGATCATCGACTTCGACTCGGATGAAGCAGCAGCAGATTTTTGCGCTTCCGATCCCTACGCCTTAGCGGGGCTATTTGAAGACGTTTCAATTAAGCGCTGGCGGAAGACACTCCCTAATTGAATAGATCGAAGGTGTGAGAAAACTTTAGGATCCATTCACGACGTTTTTCGGTGAACATACCAACATCCTCATCGCGCGTTTCGTTATAGACAAGGTAGAAACCTGCATCCGCAGACGTTAACCAAGCAAACCGCACGTTCGCTGCGACAACGTCAGTCGCGTCGTTGTATTGAAATAGCGTTTGAAGTGATATCTGCGGACTGAAGGAATAGGTCATCCGCAAAGAGCCAACATTGACCCGAAGTGTTTGTGGATTCCCGGGACGCTTCAATTCGTTGAAGGTCCAGCCCAAACGCGCGTTAAAGGTCTCCCCCACACGGTAGTCTATGGCGGGCGTCAGTTGCACCCGATCGCCACCGAAATAACCACCTACTTTCGCCGTCATGCGCATCGAGAGTGGCTGACTGTCATCCGTAATCAGCACCAACTGGAGCTCTTCATCATCGTACTCCCCTGCTTCAACTTCGAAGCCTGGCGCAAATTCGAAAGACTCGCGAACACCCTCATGAAGAAAGTTCACACCTGTGTGAATCTCAAAGCCTGACTTCCACTCCCAGTGATTATCGATGTGCCAAAATCCAGTCTCATAGAGACCGTCCCCTCCCCACCAACCACGAAACGCAATATGAGGTCGTAGCTCGAGTAGGTTATCCCATGAAGAGTCTCGCCACCGATTTAGCGTGAATAACCCCAAGCGCGTGTAATCCTTGCGACGCAAAAAGCCCACTTCGGGATTAAAATTCTCGCCGACATGAGTGAGGCTGCCCGCAAAAGACCATTCCTCCGTATCACTAGCTACCGAAAAACGTGCCGCCATATCGTCGCCATTGAGTCCAGGGGTGTCAGTCTTTGCAACAAAGCCCGACAGTAGCGCATCATCACCGAGGCCCAATTGCCCGTCGACCGCATAGGTGCGGTTGTAGTGATCGCGGCCACCGTCCAAAGAACCGCCTTCTTCTTTGTTAACCACAAGAAATCCAAGACTAGATCGATTCTTAAATTCTTGACTAACACGTGCCACGCTGAAATTGGTTTGTGGGACCAAACCCGCAACCTCATCAGCCTGCATATGCAGCAGACCGACGTTTGTTGCATCGCCCACTTTTCCGGACAGTCGCAAACCGCCCTTGATAGGGATTGCGCTACCGTCGTTTGCAATGCCTATACGACGACTGAAGAAGAGCTCCATTTCACCGGGGTCACCCACGGTGAATTGAGCAGAGTTCTCCAAAAAGAAGGGACGCTGCTCGGGTAAAAATAAACTAAATCGATCGAGGTTGATCTGAAATTCGTCGACCTCCACCTGAGCAAAATCAGTGTTGTAAGTGGCATCAAGCGTCAGGCTTGGTGTAACGCTGTATTTAATATCGAAGCCACCATCTTGATCGCTAAATGTGGAGATTCGATTTCCGGTTCGCTCGCGACCCAAGGCGTAGGGCGTGATCTTAAGGTTGCGCATCGCGGGCGTCTCTATACCTGCAACGCGCCCTGCATCGGCAAGCCTAGACAGGCTGTACTGGCGAGAAATAGGCGCCCAATATGCCACTTCGTTATTGCGACGAATCGTGCGCTGAAAGTTGAAGCCCCACGTCTGCACATCCTGGTTACCAAACCGCAGAGAGCGGAAGGGAATTTCAAACTCAGCTGACCAGCCGTAATCTCCGATATGTGTCGCAACGCGCCAGTTGGTATCCCAGTTGAGATTAAAGCCGCCGCTTCCCATCATCGAACCGCTTGCTTGGCGACTGACCTGCGCGTCGTACTCAATACCGGCGGGATTGGTACCAAAGACCAAGCCATTTTGCTGATCCATAAAACTATCGATAATGAACCTGACGTTGTCACCATTCTCGAGCGAGGCGTCACGGCGACTATCGGCCATGATGATGCCCGAGGGGTCGTTGTCATAAGCCACGATACCGACGTATAACGTGGTGTCGGTGTAACCGATATAGACCTCCGTCTCCTGCGTCGAGCGTGCCCCCTCTACGGGCCTTTGTTGCCAAAAACCGCTCAACGAGGGTTGTCCCCATACTTCATCGCCAAGCACTTCACCATCCAAGGTAGGAGCGACTTCCAAACGAACAGCGTTTGCGCTCGGCGCAGCAAATGTCGCGGAGCTAAGGCTAAGACCAAAAAACACCAGTAAAAAGAAATAAAAATACCTAGCAAACACAACCAGTAGATCCGCAAACAGTTTCGACAAAGCAGGTGCAAGAACGCACATTCCAATTAGTTATAAGGGTAGCACTAAAGTATTTTTTGTGCCTGATATTTCCTACATGCGGCGTAGATAAATAGAAGTGAAATGATACGTTTGCGCGCAAATGCCCCGATCACGCTCGTTTATCAAACTGAGATAAACACCCTCATGACGACATTGATAGTAGTGTTACGAAGCCTCTGGATCGTTGAATCGACCCTTGGGTCCTTCCGTCCTCAATCCCACTCTATAAAAAGCTCTTTTTCTTCTGCCGACGCAACCGCAAGCTCTGCGGCACGCGCGCCAAAACGCGCAGACACCTGATCACGTTTGATCTTAAGCGTAGGCGTCAGAACACCGTTTTCGATGCTCCATGGCTCGTAACTTAGAATGGCGCCGCCCAACCGCGCATGTTTATCGACGCTCTCGTTAATCGCTGCAACCGTGGACAGCACCGACGCCTCTATTTCAGCGCGAGGTGCATCACGCATCGTTTCAGAAACGACCGCCACCATGACTGTTTTCGTCATCCCAAGTCCCAGCAAACACTGCTGCTCGACATAATTATTATCGGCAAACTGCGCTTCGATCGGCGTCGCCGCTACAAACTTCCCCTGAATGGTTTTGAAGTACTCTTTAATGCGACCAGTAAGATACAGAAAGCCATCTTCATCCTGCTTAAATCGGTCTCCCGTATGCAGCCAACCATCCTGAATCAACTCAGCGGTTTTATCAGGCTGCTTGTAGTAACCAGGGGTGCAGCCATCTGCTCTAATAGCGAGCTCACCCGCGTCAGTAATCTTGATATCAACACCCGGCAAAGCCTTGCCCAAAGAGCCAAGGCGTCGCTCCCCTTCAAGGCTAATGATTAAGCTCATAGCTTCGGTTTGACCAAAGCCCTCCATTAGCGAAACACCCACGCAGTCCCACCACTCCATCAAAGGCGCGGGTAATGGAGCAGATCCCGTTAAATGAAACTCACAGCGATCCAGTCCAAGTGCCACTTTCACCGTAGCCGCCATCTTTTCAGGATCAGCTGCAAGGCTCGCGTCAAAGGTTTCACGACCGCCAAACTGTGCAAGCACGGCTTGCTGCAACTGCTCCCACACGCGAGGCGCACCGAAAAAGAACGTTGGACGTGTTCGCTGCATATCACGACCAAGAAACGCGAGGCTCTCGTTGAAATCTACAGGTGCGCCTCTGCACAACGCGGTGAATTCAATAACTTGTCCTCAGCCAAATGGGAAAGTGGTAAGTACGAGAAGTAGATTGGCTCGGCCTCAATACCCAAAAATTCGCTTCCGCGTCGAATTGGAACGATATTACTGTCGTGAGTTTGGATAACACCCTTGGGCCTGCCTGTTGTCCCAGAGGTAAAGATGAGCGCAATCATGTCGTCGTGCTTAGGGGCAAATGACGGGCTTTGCCCGTCACCTTCCGCAACAAGTTGATCCCAGGTGAGTGACGCCTCAGGCACATCGACGCCAGGCAGGCTGATAACATCGACATCCGCATGCAAGACATCCCGAACCTTGGGCCAGTTATCTGCTTCGCCGACAAAAATTACTTTCGCCTCGCTGAATTCAGCGATGTATTGGGCAACGTCTGCGTTAAGCGTAGTAAACAGACCAACACTTACATTGCCCGAGGCCATGATCGAAAGATCAGCGAAAAACCAGTGCGCGCGGTTATGCGAAAGGAGAAGGATTTTAGTATCTCTGGCGTAACGCGCTTCGAGAGCTGAGGCTACCGCATGGATCTGACGGCGGCTCTCGGACCAAGTGTAGTCTTCACTGCCTTCGCTCTTTAGATCACGGAGCCAGATCTCATTAGGCTTCTCGGAAGCCCACTGACCGAGATAGGCCATGAGCGTGTCATGTTCAAGCATACTGTCTCCTGCCATTCTTTTTATTTTGTTCTATTGGCTAACTTTTCACTCGCTGTTGACCACATAGTCTTTGCTATCGGCGATTCGACATCGACCCTACATTTCAGGGTGCCATATCTCGTTACGAAGGCAACAATGGTCTGCCGACTTTCACCTCAGTTTTGGAAAATCTCGCAATAGGACTGAACTGAACTGAACTGAACTGAACTGAACTGAACTGAACTGAACTGAACTGAACTGAACTGAAGGTTATGGATCATAATCACAACCGGGAGCAAGGGACAATACGATTAAAATCCGTTAACTCAGCAGCACCGCCGATCAGGCCATAGTTTTTACCTGCCTCGTCAAAGGGCACCAAAAGTAGCGTCGCTGGATCCATGAGGAATGGCTCAGACGGCGGGGTGAAACTATTCCGATAACGGACAGTGCTACTAATGCGAACTTCATCGATTAGCCCATTGAACACCTCATAATAACCATCGCAACAATTGTTCCCACCAATCGCTACATTCTGGTAACCCAACTGTGCGGGGCGCCCTCTCATCGCCTGCTCAGCAACCAGTTCCCCAGCAATAAATAGCCGCATAAGTTGGCCATCAAACGTAGCAGCAGCGTGCACCCATTCGTTCTGTGGAACCGGTGTGTTGGAGTACAATATGCGGACCTGATTCAAGGTCCCGTCGACGGAGAACCAGCCTCTAAGCAATCCCTCTTTGTTAATCGAGAGACGATATTCACGCCCTCTACCATTACCCGAATACTTATCGACCAGAATACCTGAACGAACGTAGCCCTTAGTAAAGATCCGCGCTTCAATAGTGAAAGCCTCGTCAAGATACAGCTCTTGAGTGCCATCGATGGTGATCGCTTGAGACCCCTTATATGGGTCGAAATCGGCAACCGCTGAACAAAATGGCGAATCGTCACTCATTAAAATAGGACTGCCACAAATCTCAGCCGCACCACGACAAGCATTAACCACCTCATAACGCGCAGTCGTGCTAGAGCGAGATCCCTCATCCCCACCTTCTCCGGATAGGTTAAGAGTATCCACAGTAACCGCAGAGACGTTAGAGGCACTTAAAACAATGGCGATCTCAAGGTCAGACTTACCCGACTCTTGGATGGCAATCCTGTATCCGCCGGGCACGGGCTCAAACGGCAGCTGCAACTCGACAGCGCGCAGACTGGCTTTACGAATCTTTGGCTCGAGGCGATACGGCGCGCCGTCAGTACTGAACAAAAACCGCATTTCCGCAAGGTTTGGGAAGGCTCCGTAAATCGTAATTACTGAGCCATCAATCCGTACTTGGTAAATATTAGATGAATGATCGGCCGAGCAAAATCCGCTGAGAATGCTCAGCAATAGAAGACAAACTGCGCGCAGGGCCGGACTCAATTTTCCACCTGATCTCATTATGCGAGGGCTCTACCTGAGACCTCATCTGACCTCATAAACTTATCGTCTCGCCAACCTGTGCAGACGTTTTCTCAAAAGATATAGAAACAAACTATTGTCGAGGAACGTGGCTGATTCAGGCTCGCCGCCCGCACGTGAAGTAACAGCAAGTGATACAAATTACCAAAACCACTAAGCGATAGTCATTAGAAATGCAGGTTTCGTGACAATTTGAACAAAACCCGATTCAGGATACGCAAAATCCCAAGTTGTACACGTGATACAACTCAGTTGGTAGCACGCTTCGATTCAGAAAGGGAGCTATTCAAAAAAAAGCGATTTATAAACGGAGTGATTGGCCAGAGAGAGTGAAAAGGTGGGCATCGATCAAACCCGGAAAGATACAACCGGCACCCAGTGACCCCAGTGGCCATACCAATTTGCCGAGCGCCTAAATGGTCAGTACTTCAACTCACAACAGCATCATTGCGCAACTTTGCGATTGCCTCAGGACTCAAACCGAAGCTCTCCAGTACATCGTCAGTATCCTGACCGTGGGTGGGAGCACCAATACCAGGCTCGAGCCGCTCACCGCCAAACATCGGTGGCGCTAATATACGACGCGATCTCCCAGCGATATGATGATCATAAATATCCACCGTGCCATTGGCCGCGAGCTGGTCTTGCGCCAGCACCTCTTCGCGGGTCATTACCTTCGCACAAGGGACATCCGCTCGGCGCAAGCGATTCACCATATCAGCGCAAGACATTGCGCAACAGCGTGGCGCAACCTCAGCCTTTAACTCGCGGATGTTACGCATCTGATTTTCAAATGTGTCGAATCGAGGGTCTTCTAGCAAATGCTGCATGTCGATAGCGGTAAGGAAGCGCTTCTGAATCTCATAGCTACCCAGAGAAATAATGACGCTGCCATCGCTACAGAGCCATGGGTCATAGAGAATATCAATGAGCATCGGCCCCCGCTCATGATCCTCGCTCAGTAAGGTGTCGTTCTGGAAGCCGTCGAGGAAAATAAAAAATAAGCCTGAGTCAATCATCGATAAATCGACGTGCTGCCCCTCGCCTGTGCGCTCCCGCATGAACAGTGCACTGGTAACCGCCTGGCAGGCGGTATAACCGGTGATCTTGTCGCACAACAGTGTCCGCATGAAGGCAGGTTGGTCGCCTTTGCCTTGAGTTGCGGCGACACCTGCGTGTGCCTGAATCATAGGGTCATAGGCAGGCGCGCTACTCAAAGGCCCCTTGGTGCCAAACCCTGAGATTGCTGTATAGATCAGTCGAGGATTGATTGAGCGGAGAATCTCAGAACCGAGGCCAAGCTTATCCATAACACCGGGTCTAAAATTGTGAATAACGACATCAACTGATGGAATCATAGACTTAATGGTCTCAACACCGTCTGGCGACTTGAGGTCAATTCGCAGAGACTCCTTTCCGCGATTACAGTTTGCGAAGAGCGCAGAGATATCGGCCTTTCTGGCACCGATATAGCGCATAGGATCGCCCATTTCCATCGGCTCAACTTTGATGACTCGAGCTCCTTGCTCGGCCATCATCATCGAGGCAAGAGAGGCCGTAATCATGGTGGAAAACTCAAGGATAGTGACTGATTCAAGCGGTTTCATATCGACACCTCAACATGTGCTCTGTGGTTATTTTTCTTGGTTAGTCACACGCTAGTGCTGCGCCAGCGAACAATCAAGTGGAACCTATTGATCAGCACCCAAACCAAACCGACAGTGGGTACACGTCCGACAACAAAAGAGAAGGAAAAGCCGAAGGCAGAAATAAAGTTAGCACTGTGAAATCAAATGTGACCACACCCCTTTACCGCTCGCACGAAAAGAGTAAGGTGATAAAGACCCAAGGATGGGCAATAACAACAAGGAAGTTATCATGAGACTACATTCTTTAAGCAGCGACGCGCCTGCGTCAAAGGACCCCCAGAACAACAATGCCAACCTCGTGCCACTTGCATGGGGTAATGGTGAGGATGTATTTGCACTACGACTTCGGCAGATCCCACCCAAGCCACCGGAACGACTGCTGGCATTTATTGATACTCACCACAACGAAGCACTATCGCGAACAACGCTACGAGTAATCGACGCACTACTCACCGGTGACTTGAGCCGTATCAGATCAGACACACTCTCAGATAGTCTTCGAATAAGCCCAACAACGCTTAGACGACGATTAAGCAGGGACTCTTTGACCTACCAACAAATATTAGATGCAGTGCGGCGTTATCGTCGCGAAGAGATTTTGGCGGGCGATTGGGCTCCGGGAAAGTGTCTTGCATGGGATTTAGGCTACGCCGAGGTGAACAGTTTTTATCGCGCCTTCAGACGGTGGACCGGGTATAACTACAGTGAGGTCAAGTTACTGTTAGTTTAGCTCTCGCCAAAAACCAGAGTGGCAAAAGCTCCCGGCCGAAGTCCTATTACCAATCTACCCACTTGAGCATCCTTGTTTATGCTGCAATAGCGGCACGAGTGACTAGAGTTAAAAGAGGCAGCTGACGAGGGTCTCGGCCTAATATCCTTTTGCGAGCATGCGCACCGGGGCCTATTTACTCAAGTATCTTCGTCGAGAAACGAGGGCTCGGTGGCGAGGTCGTAACGCGAGGTTAATGGCTCACCGGAGACGCCATCAAACCAAAGCGCTAAAAAATTCAAATCAACCGCTGGTTTTAGCTACTAAATTTTTAAGCGCTTGCCTCAGAGCTATCCGAAATGACGGGATCAAAATGCCCCAGTTGCTTAGCTATCCAATAACCCACCCACTCGTGGATGGCAGCCGTTGATGTATCTAAATGTTTGATCTGTGGCATCCAACCTGGAACAGCATTGGAGTAACGCGGTACACGATGGTCAGTGGGCGCTGCAGTGACAAGGAAGCCTTGTGCGGCGAAATATGCCACCGCGCGGCGCATATGAAGTGAGGAGGTTACCAGAAGAATGTGCTGTGAGCCGGCGCCCGTGAGCGTCGCAACCTCTCGGGCGTTACCCTCTGTATTCAGGCTCTTCTCCTCCAAACGAATGGCCGCGGCGGGCACCCCCAGTCGCTTCAGTAACTCAGCCATACGAGTCGCTTCAGAAATCGGGCCCTGCGTACTGCCGCCACTTACAATAATGCTAGATGCCTTTTTGGCTTGCCACAGCTCCGCCGCGGATATCACACGATCTGATGCGTGATTCAAATTCCCCCAGCGGCCATAGACTCCCGCGGCGTCAATACCACCACCCAAAACAACGATAGTGTCACCCTCTGGGAGTTCCTCGGGAGAAAAAGCGGGGTATCGCGCTTCAAGTGGCTTCGCGATTGCCTCAACGCCAAATTCGGTTGATGGGTAATAAAGCACCACCAAAGCGAAAAAAGTATAAAGGCCGGCTGCAGCCCGATTGCCGCGAAGTTGCCCCAGTAACGAAAGTCCAATCAGAAAGACGCCAAGCGAAAGCGGATAAAAAAATAGCAAGAGAACTTTGGTTAGGGTGAACATCAGGCGTAGGGATTTCTCAATACAATAGTCTCTGCACGATCGGGTCCCGTTGAGATAATGTCAATGGGGGCTCCTACGAGAGCTTCGAGACGTTTAATGTAACTCACTGCAGCCTCAGGGAGATCTTCGACACGCTGTGCGCCCACAGTGGACTCGCTCCAACCTGGAACTTGCTCGTATACCGGGTGTAGATCATCATAATTTTCCGCCCCGCCTGTCACTCGATTTCCCATAGCATCTGTGTAGCCAACACAGATTGAGATTTGCTCAAGCCCATCTAATACGTCTAGCTTTGTCAGGCATATTCCCGAGATAGAGTTAATCTGAACAGCTGCTTTCAACGCGACAGCGTCGAACCATCCGCAGCGTCGTGGACGTCCAGTCGTTGCACCGAACTCGTGGCCACGCCCAGCGAGGCGAGCACCGATGTCGTCAAAGAGCTCTGTTGGGAAGGGGCCTGAGCCTACGCGTGTTGTGTATGCCTTAGTAATCCCTAAGACATAGTCGAGATAAAGAGGACCAAACCCTGAACCTGTCGCTGTGCCGCCCGCAGTCGTATTTGAGCTGGTAACGAATGGGTAAGTACCGTGATCAATATCGAGCAGAGAGCCCTGCGCACCCTCGAACATGATGTTGGCACCTGCCTGACGGTGCTCGTGCAGCCGAGTGGTAACGTCCGCCATCATAGGCAGAAGCTGCCCGCACTCTTCTAGCGCGGTGGCCAGAACTTCTTCAAAGTCGAGCGCCTCAGCGCCGTAATAATGAACCAACGCATGATTGTGGTAATCGAGAACTTCACGGAGTGTATCGGCGAAACGCTTTGCATCTTTCAAATCACCAAGGCGAAGCCCGCGTCGCGCAACCTTGTCTTCATAAGCCGGCCCAATACCTCGTCCGGTTGTGCCGATTTTCTTCTCACCTCGCTTCGCCTCACGAGCCTTATCCAGCGCAACGTGATAAGGCAGGATCAGTGGGCAGGCAGATGAAATTTTTAACCGCTCGCGAACAGGAACGCCTCTCGCCTCCAGTTGGCTGATCTCTTTTAGCAGCGCCTCCGCCGACAGCACAACACCGTTGCCAATGAGACACTCAACACCTTCACGAAGAATTCCTGAGGGAATGACATGCAAGACGGTTTTCTCACCGTCGATAACCAACGTATGCCCTGCGTTATGCCCGCCCTGGAAACGAACAACGGCAGCCGCTTGCTCAGTCAGCAAGTCAACAATTTTGCCCTTGCCCTCATCGCCCCACTGCGTGCCGAGCACAACCACATTACGACCCATTAGTTTTCTCCACTGGCTTGAGTTGCCATTTATCTTCTATTCGAACAAGTTGCTGCGTGCATCGAGGATCTATCGCTTTCCCAAGCGCCTTGATCACGACCATACCGCTCGCTCTCAAGTCTGCCTCTTTGGCTAGCAACTCCATACAATTGGTTGCCGGTGATAAAACAAAGCAGGCCTCGGCATCAGGTAGATCCGCGAGCATCGACCAAGCTTTCAGGTCAATTGCAAAACCCGTCGCCGGACGCGAGCGGCCAAAGACTTCACCCACACCATCGTAACGCCCCCCCTTGGCAATGGCCGCTCCAAGCTCCCTTGCATAGAGTGCGAACACAACGCCTGAGTGGTACCGATAGCCATGCGCCTCGGTGAGATCGATATAAATATTGACGTTACCGTCACGATCGCAGCTGGCGAGTACCGTCTCCAGCTCATCGATGAGTGCCTGTACGCCCGGCACATTGGGGAACCCTTCTCTGGCTCTCGCGATAACATCACGTCCACCGTGCATACTCGCAAGTAACTTCACCTGCTCACGTTCCTGTGCATCGCTCAGTGTCACTAAAAAACGGTCTAAATCCGATGTTGCCTTGCGTGCGAGCAGTGAAAGAACCGCCTCGCGTTGCCCAGCGTCCAGACCCGTGGCGTCCAAGACAAGATCACAGAAGGCAACGTGTCCAATATCGAAGGTAAGGTCAGATAGTCCGTTCTGAGCGACTAGTGATAGCAGAAGATCAACTATCTCAACGTCCGCAGCAATTTCCGCAGAACCAAAAATTTCCGCGCCCATCTGTACAGGACTGCGATCCGCGGGTATTGAATTAGCTACACTCTTCAAAGTCGAACCCGCATAGCTCAGTCGCGTGACGCCCTCGCGCCCCAAGCTATGGGCATCGATGCGTGCCACTTGGGGGGTAATATCA